>SWCH01002952.1_pt1 | contig 259707 bp, 240 predicted proteins | sample 4690051 | NCBI WGS metagenome assembly SWCH01 (sample SAMN10267282, study PRJNA491770) | bioreactor metagenome | isolation source: DHS bioreactor inoculated with | place: Japan: off Shimokita Peninsula
GGGGGGGCATTCGAGGTCCTCGGGGATCTCGATGTCGACAGTCTGCGAGCAGCACAGGCCGACGCCTTCGGCAGGACCCGCATAGGTCTCGATGCCGGTGACGACGAGATGCACCGTGTCGCCGGGGGCTGCACCGGTGATTTCCCATTCCATCTCGCCACCGCCCGCCGGAACGAGCTGGTTCGGCGGATCGATGGTCACGCCGGGCGTGGTCGAGATGACGGCCACCATGCGGCCGGCCATCTCGGGACCGACATCCATACGATAGATATAGGCACCACCGCCTTCGACACAGTCGACCTCACCGGTTTCGACCTTGAAACAGGCTTCTTCCGGGCGGTCGCCGGGTGGGGGAGGTGGCGGTGGGGGCGGCGTGCACTCCGTCACGTCTATGACGATGCGCGTGGCGTCGCCGGTCTTCCAATCCCCATCGTCGGGCAGTTCCGGATTGTGCGAGGGCATGACGCCAAGCACGGCGCCGTCGGTGCGGCGAATGGTGATCTCCGCCTGGTTGGACACATTCGTCACCGCCGGGAAGGCCGACTGATCGATCTTCGCCGTTATGATGATGTGGCCGTAGCGTTGCGTGGGACTGCCGTCACCATTCAGATCGTTGGGCGACAGGCGGAAGTCGTCGAGCGCCATTGTGTCGTCCGGTGTGGCCGATGTGGACAGGACATGGGCGGGAAGCGGCCCGCCGCCGGGGCCTGTCAGGTCTCCGGATATCTGCACATCGGTGATCTTGAGATTTGCGGGTATCTGATCCTTGAGGTCGAAGGTGACCGCGTCCAGCACAAGGGCCGCAGCGGGACCGGAAATGATCTCCGCATTGCCGCGAACGCCGAAGCGCAGGCGGTATTGCACGGTATCGCAATCGAGCTGGATGCCGCGCTTCTCGAAGAACGGGACCAGCTTGTCGGAACCGGGGGCTGGGTCCTGCGGCTCGATGTCGAGGCGCGGGCCATCCGGTCCTGCGGGGGCTATTTCGCGAAGTTCAGGGGTTTGAGCGGCGGCCGGGCCGGCCACGGCGAGCGGGACAAGCGCAGTGGAGAGCGCCATGCCCGCCGCCAGGAGCCAGCGCGGTGCGCGCCAGGTTCCAGCAAGAGGTTTCATGATCGTCTCCGTGACATCACTGATGGAGTTGCGCGGGGAAAGGCGGGTGAACATGGTCATCTCTCCCTCCCTCACGGTTCGCAGCTTGCAAGTGGCGTCTTGAGCGGGAGCGTCACCTTGCAACAGGGGAACGCACCGCCCGCCTTGGCGTCGGCCTCGCGATGGAAGCACAGGCCGAGTTCGACGGTTTCTCCGGGAATGTTGCCGTTCACGCCAAGGGTGAAGGGCGTTGCAAGGCTTGGAACCGTCTGCTTGGGCGGAAAGACGCTTACGCCCGGTGTCAGCGATTTCGCGGCGAGCGCATCGCCACCGATACCGGAGCGGTCACGGATGTAGAGATCTGCCTCGAGGCCGGAAGGCGTGCAGAAATATTCTGCCGCCTCGATCTCGATGCAGGGCGGAATGTCGCCACCGGGAGGCGGCGGGAAGCCTGGAGGCCAGCCGGGCAGGGGATAGTCGCCCGGATAGGGGATCGGTTCGTACCATCCCGCGCGGCCCTCGCAGGGACGCCAGACTTCCACATCGCCGACATGGCCCGTGGTTTCGGCGTCCTCGAAGAAGCCGTCATAATCGGCGAACCAGGAGCCGAAGGGTGGCACATTCTGCGGCCGCACGAGGAAGGTAGCGGTGATCTGCACTCCCTGAATGGCAAGCGGCCCGCCTTCGATCAGCTCGCTTTCGCGGGCGGGATCGTCGCGCAGGCGGTCTCCCGTTTTCACCAGCGTGTCGGAGCAGGCGTTGCGGTTGATGAAACCGTCGGCACCGTATCCGTATTGCAGGTCTATGCCGCCGGTCGCCTGGCGGTTCGGATTTGGAAAGCCCACCGCATAGTCTTGCGGAACGGGAACCCAGATGCTCTCGGTTTCCGGGTCATCGGGGCTCTCGCGCCAATAGCGCAGGACCGAGGCTTCACCGCTGTCGGCGAAGCTCGAATAGTTGTAGCGGTTTTCGACCTTGCCGCGCTGGGCGAGATACATGAAGCCACGCCCGTCGAAAGCGATGTCGGTGACGGGGAGGTCTTCTTCCGCCTCGACGGTCAGCTCCCAGCGCGGATCGCCGGCAAAGCCGCCGTCACGGGCAAGGCCGACCGACCAGATTTCCGCTTCCTCGCCGACCGCGTAGTAAAGCCTGCCGCCATGGACAGCGAGGCCGTAGACACGGCGTTCCTCCTGGGTATAGCCCCAGGAACGCGGCGCGGCCGCCTCGAAGGCGGCTCCTTGAATGTCCATCACAGCGCCATCGTCGGCGACCGGGTCCAGCCCGCGTTCGGGGCGGCCCTCGGTCCCGTGATCGAAGGTGTCGATCAGGTTTCCGTCGATGTCGATGCGGTGGATGAGGCCAGAATCCAGATCGGAGGCGAAGAACTGGCGGTGCTGCCGGTCGAAGGCGATGTTGCCGATGCCGGGGCCGCTGTTGGTGTCGATGTCGGCGAAACGCGAAACCGCACCGGTCTCGCCGTCGATTTTCCAGATCGTGCCGGGACCGCCGCCATTCTTCTCGCCGAACTGGCCGTCCATGAAGCGTGCACCGGACGCGCCCCGCCGCTGGCGTTCGGGTCTTCCATCCTCATCCTCGTCGTCAGTGACGATCTGGATGCCGTGGAAAGAGGTGGCCGCCGCATAGAGGTTGGGCACGATGCGGGGGCTCTCCTCGCGGACGCCATCGTCATAGGCAAGGCCGAACACCTGTCCGATCTCGCCGGCCGCCACCTCGAAGGGAGGCGGGGTGAAGACCACCTGGCCCTTCGGAGGTCCGCCGAGGAAGGTCATGTCAAAGATGCGCAGCGAAGCGCGATCCATGTCGATGAAGGTCTCGTCGACGGGATCGATGCCGGGCAGAAGGCCTTCATCGAAGCCGGGAATGATCGTTCCGGGAAAGCCGGTCACCGCCATGAAGCCAGGCTGGATGACGTCGTTTTCCTGTGCGCCCGCCGGTGCGGAGAGAAAAGTCCCCGCAGAGCAGGCAAATGCCAAAGCGGCAAGGCCCGTTCGTATGCGCCGGGCCAAAGATGCGGGGTTGCGCCGCGTTTTCCCGTTGCCGTGCTTCGGGAAACCCGTGAGCTTGAACATGACATACCTCCCGCCGCCGTTCGGGATGGCTGCCGGCTGGGCGTCCTTGATGCGCCCGATCCCTGCATTTCCGGCAAAATCCCCCGAAGCGGGGCCTCTCAAAACCCCGTCGCGAGCGAGGGTACGCCTCGGTTTCCGCAGCGTCAACAAAACCATGCCCACCGGGACCGGGGGTGGTTCCGTCACACTTCGGCGTTGGTCGTTACGTGTCATGGGAACACTCCTTTCAGGGCGCGCACCATGCGGACCCTGACGGGTCTGTGTGACCGGGGAGCAAAAAGGTTCACGGGAAAAGATGTGAGGTCAGGCGCAGACATGAAGGCGCCGGGGCCTGCACGGATTGCGGGCGGACATTCTATCCTGTTGTTTTCTCCCCATTATGGGGACATCAGACGATTTCATCTGACGGCGAAATGCTCTAGCGTTCGCCGAAAAGGGGAAATGCGATGAACCAAATCGTCCCGCCGTGCGACACACTGGCGAAGGGCCGGTCATGAGCGGAGGTTCGGGCGAGACGTCCGACGCCGACCTCGTGGCAAGGGTGGCGCGCGGCGATCGCGCGGCGCTCAGGCTCCTGTTCATGCGCCATCACGCACGGGTCTACCGTTTCGTGATGCGTCAAACGGGATCGGAGACCATGGCAGACGATGTTGCAAATGAAGTGTTTCTGGAGGTGTGGCGCCAGGCGTCGCGCTTCGAGGGACGCGCCCAGGTTTCGACCTGGCTGCTGGGCATTGCCCGCTTCAAGGCGCTTTCGATGCTGCGCAAACGCAGCGAGGAGACGCTGGACGAGGGGCAGGCCGAAGCCGTGGCCGATAGCGCCGACACGCCCGAGGTCGTGACGATGAAGGACGACAAGGCGTCCGCGTTGCGCCGTTTCGTCGACGGTCTTTCCGATGAACATCGCGAGGTGGTCGATCTTGCCTACTATCACGGCAAGTCCGTGACGGAGATCGGCGATATCCTTGCCGTGCCGGTCGCCACCGTGAAGACGAGAATGTTTTATGCCCGCAAGAAGCTCGGCGAGGCTTTGAAAGCGGCTGGATACGATCGAGGCTGGCCATGAACGAGAAAGCTCTTTCCAACCGCCGCGACCGGCTCGAGGCTCTTCTGCCCTTCTTCCTCAATGGAACGCTTTCGGGCGCTGAATTGCAGGAAGTGGAGGAATGGCTCGCCTCCGACCCTGACGCGATGGCTTCGCTCGCCGATGCGGAAGCGGAATACTCCGCGACGATGGAGACGAATGAAGCAATCCGTCCACCGGCCGACGCGCTTGCCCGCTTTTCCGAGGCGCTTGAAAGCGAGGCCGGGCCTCAACGACAACCGGCCTTGTCTCTGCGCGAGAGGCTGGCGCGCTTGCTGCCGTCCATGCCCGTGCAGGCGGCCTGGGTGGCGGCGGGGCTTGCCATTGCCATTCTCGTGGGACAGACGGTCTGGCTCAACCTGTCTGAGCGAAGCGATTTCTCGGTGGCCGGAACAGAGACCACCGATGCGCCCTTCGCCTTCGTCACCTTCAAGGAAGATGCCGCGATTGCCGATGTTTCGGCGGCCCTTGGCGCATTGAAACTCAAGATCGATGCGGGACCCCTGCCTGGCGGGCTTTATCGCGTGGTTGTGCCGGCCGAAAACGGCGCGCAATATGACGATATTGTCGCCCGCTTGCAGGAGACAGGTGTGGTTGCAACCGTGGTGGCGGGACGCCGCCCGACGCAGTAAAACGATGGGAGAGGGTCTTGACCGGTAGCCGGAACGGCACATCGAGAAAGCGCGGCATTGCTGTGCTTTGCCTCGGCATGGTTCTGTTTGCGGGGTCCTTCGCATCGGCGCAGGAGCTTGCTCCCGCCGATATCGATCCTGCGGCGGACCGGGCTCCCACCGGCCGAAACGTTATTCTGCTTCCGCCCGTGCTCGCGGAGCTTTTCGGGCCGGGACGGGGAGATGCCACCAATCCGGCTCCGCCACCTGCCGCAGGCGATCTGGCAGACGCTGGCGGGAGCGGTGGTGCGCAGGCTGGAAACGCGGCTACCGTGCCGCTTCCCGAAGGTGGAGCAAGACGTCCTGCGGTGGAGCCGGTGCGGGCCATCGCCGGGCGTTTCGTCCCCGACGAGGTGCTGGTCACGCTCGATGGGGGCGCGGGGATCGCGACGGAGATCGCGCAGCAATTCGGTCTCGAGTTGCGCTCGGCGCGTGTTTCGGGCCTGCTCGGACAGACTGTTGCGCGCTTTGGCATTCCCGATGGGCGACCGGTGGGCTTTGTGCTCGCGCAACTGGCGGGTGAGGGGCGGCTTGCCGTGCGCACGCCCAACCATGTTTTCGAGCTCCAGCAGGCGGCGGGCCTCGTCAACTATGCTTTCGAGCGCATCGCGCTCGATGCGGGTGCTGCGAGCGGTGAGAATGTCAGTGTCGCCGTCATCGACACGGCCTTCGATCCGGACCATCCGGCCCTGAAGGATGCGATCGCCGAAAGCTTTGACGCCCTGCCGGATATGCCGGTGGAGGATCGCGGGCATGGCACTTCGATTTCCGGTCTCATCGCGGGGCGGGGGGACTTTCGCGGAGTCGCTCCGGGTGTGCGTCTCCTTCACGCGCGGGCTTTCGAAGCAGGCGTTTCGAGCGCGGATGTGCTTCTCGCAGCCCTCGACTGGTCAGTGGAACAGGGGGCGGAGATCGTCAACATGAGTTTTGTCGGCCCGGAAAATGAGCTTTTCGATGCTGCCTGCGCCAATGCCATGGCGCGGGGCGTCGTTCTCGTGGCAGCGGCCGGCAACAATGGACCGGGGGCGCCCTTCGGATATCCTGCCGCCTATGATGGTGTGATTGCCGTGACCGCGACGGATGCCGACGACCGGCTCATGGAACAGGCCAATCGCGGGCGCTATATCGATCTGTCTGCTCCCGGTGTCGACGTGATGGCGCCGGTGCCGGGCGGAATGGATGCGGTCACGGGCACGTCGTTTGCCGCCGCCGTGGTGTCCGGGGCGATCGCCAATCTCATGCATGTGGGAACGCGTATCGAGCCGCCGGCACTGTCCAAGCTTCTCGCCACGACCGCCGTGGATCTCGGTGCGCCGGGCCGCGACAATGATTTCGGCGACGGGTTGATCAACGCCCGCGCGGCGATGGATGCGCGATAAGGCAGTTCAGCGGTTTCATGGAAAGGCGGTTCGGCGTCAGGTCGTTTACCTGGCCGCACACACCAGGCTCCGCCCAATCAGCGCTTGTAATCGAGATTGACGGAAAAGCTTATGCTCCTTCCGCCCACGCCCTCGGGTGGACGCGGATAGGGGGCGGCGCGGCGGGCGGTGGCGAGCGCTTCCTTGTCGAGGATCGCGTGCCCGGTTCCCTTCCGCAGTTTCGCGCCGATAAGGCGGCCGGATCGGTCGATGGTGATCGACAATCCAGCACGGCCTGAAATTCTCTGGTTTTGGGCTGCCGCTGGATATTTTTTATGGCGTTGTACATGGCCAAGCAGACGGCGGGCATAGGCTGCCTGCTCGCCCTTCGTCGCTCCGCCCGTGCTCCCGGCATTGCCGGGGGAGGAGCGAGATGCGGGTCTGGCTGCAGGCTTTGCAGCTGGCTCAGGTCGTGCAGGGCGAGGCGAGGCCTTCTGCACCGGGGCAGGCTTGGCGATCTTGCGCGGCGCGGTGGCTTTCGGAGCTACGCGGGGCTGAATTTCGGCAGGAGGTGGAACGGGACGCGGCGTCGGCAGTGGAACCGCAGCGGCAAGTGGCATCGCGACGGTCTCTTCGGCAGGCGGATCCGATGGGATCGGCTGGCTTTCCTCTGCTTCCGCCGTTTCGCCGGCTTCCTCAGAAGGCGATTCCGGGCCTTCCAGCAAGTCTCTGTTTTTGCTCTCCTGTTCTGGTTTAGTGGATTCCTCTTCCTGGGGCTCCAGAGTCTCTGGAGGGAGCGTTTTTGCCAGCTCTTCCGGTCGTTCGTTGTCACCTGCAATGGGCTGTGCAGGCGGTTCCGGGGGGGCCTCCAGTATGATTTCCACGGACACGGCATTGCTTGCCGCCTCCATGCCCTCGATGGGGAGAATGTCGCGCAAAAGGGTGAGCACCGCGCCGTGGGCAAGAACCGAAACCAGCAGGGCCGCGACAAGGCCGCCCGTCAGGAGTTTTCGTGCGGGTGGCGGTAACCGTGCCGCGTTCGCGGGGCTTGGAATAGCGGGCGCTGCACCGGAAGCACCATCTTTCGCGGTGTCATGAACGGGAGGGACGGGGAATTGCGCGCCCGCTTCAATCGGCGTGAGGACCGGTTCGGCCTCGGCCGGCATGGAGCGGGCAAGGTCCGGCCAGACGATCATGGCTTTTGCCTGTTCTCCACCAGGTCGACTGGAGTGAGGATCAGCCCTTTGCCATCCTTCGCGCGATGGGCGGTGACGCCGTAAACCTCGGCCAGGCGTTCGTCGCTCATAATATGTGCGGGCTCTCCGGCGGCGATCAGCCTGCCATGCTTCAGCATCACCACCTGATCGCACCAGCGGGCGGCAAGGGTCAGGTCGTGCAGGGAAACGAGCACCGTCGCGCCTTCGGCGGCGATGCGCCTCAGAGCCTGCATCATCGTGATCTGGTGAGCGGGGTCGAGGCCGGAGGCCGGTTCGTCGGCGATGAGGAGGGGCGTTGTCTGTGCCACGGCACGCGCCGTCAGGACGCGGGCCTGTTCACCGCCCGAGAGCTCGGTGGCGATACGGTCTGCAAGGGGGACGATGTCCATCATCTCCATCGCGCGGTCTACGGCGGCGCTGTCTTCTTCGGCAAGGCGTCTGCCGAAACCCCGCCAGGGCAGGCGACCGAGCGTCACCAGATCGCGAACGGCGAGACGCCAGCCGATGGTGCGCGACTGCGGCAGGTAGGCCAGAAGGCGCGCGCGTAGGCCTGGGGCGAGCGCAGCAAGATTATTGTCGCCGAGATGCATCGAGCCATGTGCCTCGACCTGCCCGGCAAGGGCACGCATGAGCGTGGACTTGCCCGCGCCATTCGGTCCCAGAAGGCCGATCACCTGACCGGGAGCAAGGTCGAGACCGATACCGTCCAGAACCTTTCTGTCGCCGAGTTCGACCGAGAGCGCTTCAACGACAAGCCGCATCACAGCATCTCCCGTCTTGCGCGTGTTACGAGCCACAGGAAGAAGGGCGCGCCGATGAGAGCGGTCAATACGCCGACATTGAGTTCGCCAGCGGCAAGGATGAGGCGCGCGGCGATGTCTGCCGCCAGAAGAAGGGCCGCGCCGCCAAGGCCCGCGGGGAGCAACAGGCTGCTTGGCAGCCGGTCTGTCAGCGGGCGGATCAAATGCGGGACCACCAGCCCTATGAAGCCGATCGTGCCCACGACGGCTGTTGCCGCGCCCACGCAGAGTGCGACGCCCACCACGATGAGAAGGCGCGCGCGGCCCATATGGATGCCCATGCTTGCGGCGGCCTCCTCGCCGAGTGACAGGGCGTCGATGGCGCGCGCCGAGAACGCGATCAGAATCCAGCCGAACACCATCAGGGGCAGGGCAAGCGCCACATGCTCCATCGACCGGTCCTTGAGGGATCCCAGGAGCCAGAAGATGATCTCGTAAGCGGCGAAAGGGTTGGGTGAAAGGTTGAGGACGAGAGAGGTGAGTGCACCCGAAAGGCTGGACAGGGCTACGCCAACAAGAATGAGCGTCAGGGTGGAGCCCTGCCTTGCAGCGAGGGCGAGCAGGATGAGAACGGCGATCAGCGCGCCGATCAGCGCGCCGGCGGGCAATGCGTAGAGGGAACTGCCGGCCAGGCCCGAATAGAAGATCGTTACGGCGCCGAGGGCGGCGGTGGAGGAAACGCCGATAATGCCGGGCTCCGCGAGCGGGTTGCGCAGGAAACCCTGAAGCACCGCGCCAGAAATGCCCAGCGAGAAACCGATGGCGAGGCCGAGGAGCGCGCGTGGCAGGCGTATTTCGCGCATGATGATGGATGCGGCCTCGCTGCCGCCGGCAACAAGGCCGACGACGCTGTCATGCAGGGAGAGATCCGCCGGCCCCACCAGCAATGAGAGCACGAACAGGGCGAGAGCCAGAAGCATCAGGACGGGAATGAGAAGGGTGCGCTTCATTGGACCGCCTCGCCGGGGCAGGGGGCGATTTCCGCGCGGAGCTTCGCCAGTGCCCGGACGGCCTCGATCACGGAGGGGCTGGCGCAGGACCACGAGCCTTGCGGTACGAAGGAGCCGATCCTCGTCTCAGGCAGCGCGGCAATCGCAGGGTGGCGCGGCACGCGCTCGCCCAATGTCGGGGTTTCTCCCGGTCTGCCGATGATGATGACGTCCGGCCGGGCTGCGATGACCTCCTCGATCGGAAATGGCGTCATGCCGACGACGCCGCGATCGGCGGCGATGTTGTCGAAGCCGGCTGCCTGCAATACGGAATCCGCAAGGGTTCCCTTGCCCGGCGCGATGCCGTTCTGGTCGTAGGCGATGACGCTCGGGCGGCGCCCGCACTGCTTCTTTCTTATGTTTTCGATCTCGCTCGTGAAAGCGCTGGCTATCTGCTCGGCCTTTTGCTCCCGGCCAAGAAGAGTGCCCATGCGGCGGATTTCGCTTGGGATCGTGTCCAGCGTCTGCACAAAGGAGAATTCCTCCACGGCAAAGCCGAGGCGCTTCAAAAGGGCTGTCGTGTTGTGCAGCGAATAGGTGCCGGTGACGACGAGGTCGGGAGCGTTGAGAAAGACTTCCTCGGCGCGTCCGCGATTGGCGGGATATTTGAGCGCTTCCTCATGCAACATGGACAGGCCGGGTTGCCTTGCGAGGAAAGACACCGAGACGAGCTGGCCGGGGGCGGCAAGCGCCATGGCGAGCTGGTCTGTGCACAGGTTGAGCGACATCACCCGCTTGGGAGCGGCGATGGCCGGCGCGGCAAGAAGCGCACCGGCCAGAAGCATCAGGCCGGAAAGGTAAGAAACGCTTTTCCGGCGGGGCTTCATCATGGGTTGAATTTCGCCTTGAAGCCGGCGAAGACCGAGAAGCCCTGCGTGTTGTAGCCGCGCACGACCTGGTAATCCTGGTCGAGAATGTTCTCGGCGCGCAGATAAAGCTCGGTGTTTTCGGTCGGCTTGTAGGCCACCTTGGCATTCAGCAGGAAGTAGTCGTCGAGTTCCCCGCCATCAACCGTGTCGAGCGCGATCTTGCCGGTGGCCGCGATTTCCCACTTCTCCGCCGGACGCAGCACCGCCGACAGCGCGATGTCGTGACGCGGAATGCGCACTTCGCTGGTGCCGTCTGGGCGGGTGGCCTTGGTGTAGGTGTAGGAGCCGGCCAGGTCGAACCAGTCGGTTACCGCATAGGCCATCGACGCCTCGACGCCACGGGTGCGGATCGTGCCCTCGGTCTGGATGTTCTGGTACGTCACCGGATCATAGCCGATGAAGTCGTCGATATTGAGCATGAAATAGGTAAGGTCAGCCGTCAGCCTGCCGTCAAGGAAGCTCTGCTCGACGCCGACATCGAAGCTGACGCTTGTCTCCGGCTCCAGATCGGTATTGCCGTAGAAGGGCGCATAGAGCTCGTAGAGGCTCGGCGCGCGGAAACCGGTGCCGACGGAGGTGTGCAGCCGCGTGCCGGTGGCTTCGAACCGGTAGGAGCCGGTGGCGCGCCAGGTGGTATAGCCGCCATAGGTGGAGTGCTCGTCATGGCGCAGGCCGAGCGTGACGGTGAGCGGGTCTACCGGTGTTGCCACCGCCTCGACCCAGCCGCCGCCCATGGAAACGGATTTGTCGATGCCGGCAGATGTTTCGGCGTGATTGCGCTCCCAGTCGGCGCCGAAATTCACGGTCAGCATGGGGCTCACCTCAAGCGAGCCGAGATAGTCGAGCTTCACGCGACGACCATCATAGGTGCCGGGGTAGCTGCTGTATTCCTTGCGCGAGATATCGGAAATCTGAGCAGAGACCGTGTTGCTCAGGCGACCGTCGAAGAGCTTGAAATCCGCACCGACGCGACCCGCATAGTGATGGTAGGTGGAATAGGCGTCGCTGTCGCCAAGCTGGTACAGAGGGGCCGGGTAGGCATCGTCATATTCGGTGCGGCCATTGATGAAGAGGCCGTTGGCGAAGAAGGACAGGTCCTCGCTGGCGTCAAAGCGGCCATTGATGGCGCCGGTCACGTTCCGGTAGCCGTCATCCTCGGTGCCTGCGGCCGCGGCAGAGAAACCGTCGGTCTTGACGCCTGACAGCGAGAAGCCGAACTGGCCGCGCTCAAAACCCGCATCCAGCGCATAGCCGCCGCGGAAGGTCTTGTTCGAACCCGCCTCGCCGAAGACGGAGTGGGTGACACCCATCTGCACGCCGCCCAGCGTCGAAATGTTGACGACGCCCGCGATGGCGTCGGATCCGTAGAGCATGCCCTGGGAACCCTTGAGCACCTCGATGCGATCGACCTCGCCGGCCATCAGATGCGCGAAGGCTGCCTGCGGCGTTGGAGCGGAGACGTCGGAAATGTCGATGCCGTTGTACAGTGTCTTGACGTACTGGCCGCGCGCGCCGCGCATGATCATCGTGGTGTTCTTGCCCATACCGCCCTGGGGGGAGAGGTTGATGCCGGGCAAAAGGGTCAGATAGTCGATGACCAGCGGCAGGGACTGTTCCTCGATCTCCTTCTTCTCCACGATTTCCACGGTGGAGCCGACCCTGGAGAGTTCGGTCGGTGTGCGGTTCGGCGTCACCACGATGGTGCCGAGCTCGAAATCCTGCGCGTTGATGGCGGAGGCCGAAAGGCCGAGTGCCAGCGTGGAGGCGCTCAGGAAAAGCGGAAATGATCTGGTTGTGCGGCGCATATGCGTGCTGCCCCCTCAAAACAAACTACAAAATGCTGGAGAGAGCGTTGGCAAACCCCGTGCCTCCCTCCGCCAGCGATGACGAATCGTCACCACTGCGAGAAGCACAGTTCCGAAAGCGGCCCGCATCCGGAGGGTGACGGCTTGAGGCAGGTTTCCTGGCTCGCGCTTCATCGGCTTCCCCGCCTTCCCAGACATGGTCCAGTGGCATTCGGGGAGCCTTGGCGCTTACAGTTGCGGGCGCAGCCACGGCTCGAACCCTGATCGGGTTCTCCGTGTTCCCTTTTCTCCGGCCGTTTTCACGACCGAAGCACCTCAGGCAATTCCGGCTGATTACCAAGAAGCTCTGCAAGGTGCAATTGGCCAGAACCGCTTATGCGCAAAGCGCTTGTGAAGATTCAATGGTTTACTGGATATCGGAGGCGCGGAGGAGGCCTGCTTGATCGGCGGCGTGGCCGAAAGGCCACATTTCTGCACGGACGGGCACCAAAATTTGTACGCAATCGCCGCGTAACAGAGGCCTTTTAATGGAGTGTCATGACTTTTTGCGTCATGTTGTTTTTGCGAATGTGCGTGAAACAGGAGATTTTCATGCGATTGAGTTCTTTCAGGTTCCTTATTTCAGTGCTTCTGGGGCTTGGTTTTATTCTTCCTCTGGCGATGGTTTCGGCTAGAGCCGAGGGTGTTCTTGCCGTTACCGTCAACGATCTCAATATGCGTGAGGGTCCGGGCACGCGTTATCGACCGGTCCTCCTTATCCCCCGTGGCGCGCGGGTTCCCGTCATGCGTTGCACCGACCGTTATGCCTGGTGCGAGGTCGGCTATGCGGGCCGCGCCGGCTGGGTGGCCGCGCGCTATCTGCGCGATACCCGCCCGCGCTATGATGACCGGCCGATCTCCGATATCGGCGCGGTTATCGGATTGCAGCTGTTCAATTTCGTTCTGAACGAGCTCGCGGATCGTGACCGCAGGCCCTCCGATACGGGCGGGTACGGGCGCCCCGGCGGCGGTTACGGCGGTTCGGGCGGCGGTTACGGCTCGCGCGATCCGGGGCCGAACGAGGTCTGCTTCTTCGAGGACGCCAATTTTCGCGGCCGCAGCTTCTGCGCGAGCATGGGCGACAGCGACCGGCGGCTGGGCGATTTCTGGAACGATCGGATTTCCTCTATCCGCGTCGGTCGCCGGGCTGCCGTGCGCGTTTGCGAACACGAGAATTTCGGTGGCTGGTGCCAGACGGTCAGCGACGATATCCGCCTTTTCCCCGGTAGCCGCAACGATGCCATCTCCTCCTACGAGGTGCGCCGCAGCGGCGGTGGCGGCAATTGGGGCGGTGGCGGAGGCAACTGGGGCGGCGGTGGCGGCGATTGGGGTGGCGGACGCTCCAAGAAGGCCTGTTTCTTCGAACATGCCAATTTCCAGGGCGCGCGCATCTGTTTTGATGCAGGCGAGGGCACGGCTCGTCTGCCGCCCAACTGGAATGACCGCATTTCCTCGATCAAACTTCAGGGCGGGGCGCGTGCCCGTGTCTGCCAGCATGAGAATTTCGGCGGCTGGTGCGAGATCGTGCGCGGCGATGCTGCCCGCTTTTCCGAGCGCCACAATGACGAAATCAGCTCGGTCGAGGTGTTCTGAGGTTTAATCTCCTCCGGAAACCGTTGGAAGCGCCGGACCCTTGGTCCGGCGTTTTTCTATTGTAGGGGAATGATTTGCAAATATATGAGTTTAAAAATCATCTTTTACTTTGCAGGGTCTGCTTTCATTCAAAATTTGACCGATTGATAAAAAAATAAAACTGAGCTAGCCTTTCTCCCAATAATAAAAGGGGAATATGGAATGGCTGATGGTCACTATGCGGACGGCATAGCTGCCGGCCGGCTGTCCGGCGAGGACTACAAACGCAATTTTGCCGATCTCCATCCACCGCTGAATGCGCATGAAGCGCTGGTGGAGGCGGATCGCTGCTACTTCTGCTACGACGCGCCCTGCGCCACGGCGTGCCCCACCTCCATCGACATACCGATGTTTATCCGTCAGATCGCGACGGGCAATCCGCTCGGATCCGCCCGGACGATCTTCGACCAGAACATTCTGGGTGGCATGTGCGCCCGCGTCTGCCCGACCGAAACGCTGTGTGAGGAAGCCTGCGTGCGTGAGGAGGCCGAGGGCAAGCCGGTGCAGATCGGACGCCTGCAGCGCTACGCGACGGATGCCGCGATGGCCGCGGGCAGGCAGTTTTACGAACGCGCAGCACCGAGCGGACGCAAGGTGGCTGTCGTGGGAGCCGGGCCAGCGGGACTCGCCTGCGCGCACCGGCTTGCCATGCACGGCCACGCGGTAACGGTTCTCGAAGCGCGTGAGAAAACGGGGGGGCTCAACGAGTACGGCATTGCCGCCTACAAGGCTCCCGACGGGTTCGCGCAGGCGGAGGTGGACTATGTTACGGCCATTGGCGGCATCGCCATCGAGAACGGCAAAAGGCTCGGTCGCGATTTCGCGCTAAGCGATCTTACCCGCGATTTCGACGCTGTGTTCCTTGGAATGGGGCTTGCGGGCGTCAATGCGCTTCACGCCGAGGGCGAGGAGGTCGAAGGGGTCGAGAACGCCGTCGATTACATCGCGCATCTGCGTCAGGCGAGCGATCTTTCCAGCCTGCCGGTGGGGCGGAGGGTGGTCGTTATCGGCGGCGGCATGACCGCCATCGACGCTGCGGTGCAGGCAAGGCTTCTTGGGGCGGAAGAGGTGACCGTGTGCTATCGGCGCGGCCGCGATCAGATGAATGCTTCCGTGTTCGAACAGGACCTTGCAGCCTCGAAGGGCGTCACCATCCGCCATTGGCTCCAGCCGAAAAAGGTTCTGGCCGATGGTGGGCGGGTGACGGGTATCGAACTCGAATACACGTCGCTTTCGAATGGCAGGCTTTCGGGTACCGGCGAGACCGTCACGCTGAAGGCCGATCAGGTGTTCAAGGCGATAGGGCAGGTCTTCGAGGCCGCCGTTCTCAATGGCAGCGGTGCCTCCATCGCGCTCGACGGCAACCGTATCAAGGTCGACGGGGAGGGGCGCACCTCCATGCCGAAGGTCTGGGCGGGCGGTGACTGCATCGCAGGCGGAGACGATCTCACGGTTTCGGCGGTTGCGCAGGGGCGCGACGCGGCCGAAAGCATCAATCGCGTATTGGCCGGCTGAGGAGCCTGAGACCCATGGCAGACATTCGCAGCAATTTCGTCGGCATCAAGTCACCCAATCCCTTCTGGCTGGCTTCCGCGCCGCCGACCGACAAGGCGTATAATGTCGAACGGGCCTTCCGTGCCGGCTGGGGCGGGGTGGTCTGGAAGACTCTTGGGGAGGCCGGACCGCCGGTCGTCAACGTCAACGGACCGCGCTATGGCGCGATCTGGGGGGCCGATCGTCGCCTTCTGGGCTTCAACAATATCGAGCTGATAACCGACCGCGACCTCTATCTCAATCTGACCGAGATCAAGCGTGTGAAACGCAACTGGCCGGATCGCGCGCTCGTGGTGTCGCTCATGGTTCCGTGCGAGGAAAACGCGTGGAAGGCCATCCTGCCGCTGGTCGAGGAGACCGAAGCCGATGGCATCGAGCTGAATTTCGGCTGTCCGCATGGCATGAGCGAGCGTGGCATGGGCGCTGCCGTCGGGCAGGTGCCTGAATATGTCGAGATGGTCGTGCGCTGGTGCAAGCAGAATACCCGCATGCCCGTTATCACCAAGCTGACGCCGAATATCACCGATGTGCGCAAACCCGCGCGGGCCGCCCATGCTGGCGGTACGGACGCGGTGTCGCTGATCAACACGATCAATTCCATCACCTCCGTCGACCTGGACGATTTCGCCCCGGAACCGAGCATTGACGGCAAGGGCACGCATGGCGGTTATTGCGGGCCGGCCGTGAAACCCATTGCGCTCAATATGGTGGCGGAGATCGCGCGCGACCCGGCAATGGCCGGTTTGCCGATCTCCGGCATTGGCGGCATTACCACCTGGCGCGACGCGGCCGAATTCCTGGTGCTCGGGTCGGGTACGGTGCAGGTGTGCACGGCGGCGATGACCTATGGCTTCAAGATCGTCGAGGAGATGGCCGAGGGGCTCAAGAACTGGATGGATGCCAAGGGGCATGCCTCGCTCGACGATGTCATCGGGCGCGCCACGCCCAACGTGACCGACTGGCAGTATCTCAACCTCAACTACATCACCAAGGCGCGGATCGATCAGGACCTGTGCATCAAATGCGGTCGCTGCCACATCGCCTGCGAGGACACCTCCCATCAGGCGATAACGGCTATCGTGGATGGCGCGCGCCGGTTCGAGGTGAAGGAAGAAGAATGCGTGGGCTGTAATCTGTGCGTCAATGTCTGTCCGGTCGAGGGGTGCATCGACATGGTGCCGCTTGCCGCCGGCAGCCTCGACGAGCGCACGGGCGAGGCGGTGCCGCCGAGCTACGCGAACTGGACGACGCATCCGAACAATCCGTCGCGGGTGGCCGCGGCTGAATAATTCCCGTCTCCTCCGGGCGGGGGTTGCCCCAGGGAAGCTGGCGGTGCCTTCGGGCACCGTCTTTTTTATGTGCTGATCCCCCAATTTGTCAGGAGCGGGGGGGTGGGCCATGATTTTTCTATTGCAGATAATTTTTATCCTGGATATTAATTGTACACGAAACGGAGGGCAGGCGATGAAACTCAGTGAGGGCGTGGAAGCGGCCATCCATTGTACCGCGCTTCTGGCGCAGCTTGAGGAGGGAAAGACCCTGCCGGCGAGCGCGCTTGCCGAATATCATGGCCTGTCTCAAAGCTATCTCTTGAAGCATCTCAAGGCCCTTGCGGGGGCGGGGATACTGGAATCGGTTCCGGGGCCGCATGGCGGCTATCGGCTGGCGCGCGGGCCTGAGCAGATCACGCTTCTCGACGTGGTTCTGGCAATCGAGGGGCCGAAGCCTGCATTTCGTTGCGCGGAGATACGCCAACGGGGGCCGGGCGCGCTGGAACCTGCCGCCTATGCGAAGCCATGCGGCATCAATGCAGCGATGCTTCGGGCGGAACGTGCCTATCGGTCCGTGCTGGGTGAAACCCGGTTGTGCGACGTGCTGAGCGACTACCGCAACGATGCCGATCCCCGTTCCATCGCGTTTGGCTGCGCCTTTGTCGAACGCAATCAAAGGCCGCAGGGCTGAAGCAATCACCTGGTGACATGAAAGGAAATGACGATGAAGGAACGCCTGAACTACTGGAAGACAGCGCCTGAACTCCTCACCGCCGTGCGCGGGGTCAAGGATGCTGTCGCTGTCTCGGGACTGGAGACAAGCCTGATCCATCTCGTCAATCTGCGGGCCTCGCAGATCAATGGCTGCAGTTATTGCGTCGACATGCACACGCGCGAGGCGCGCCGGGACGGCGAAAGCGAGCAGCGTGTGCACCTCGTTTCGGCCTGGCGGGAATCCCCACTGTTCAGCGAGCGCGAAAGGGCGGCTTTCGAGTGGACCGAGCGACTGACGAGAATTTCAGATGGGCCGGTCGAAGATGCGCTCTATGGGCGAATGCTCGAACATTTCTCAGAAAAAGACCTGGTGAGCCTGACGGTTCTTGTCGGTCTCATCAACACCTGGAACCGGATCGCGGTGCCGTTCCGTTCGGTCCATCCGATCATCGACGCGGAAAAAAGCGTGGCTGCCTGAGGCCGCGTCCCTTTCCGCGAGCTTTGGAGCAGACCATGCCTGAGATATTCCTGGCGGCTCTTCCGTTTCTGGGGCGTCTTTGCCTGGGCGGGGCATTCGTGTTCGCGGGGCTGCGCAACCTTGGCAACCTTCCCGCACTGACGGGCGCGCTTGCGGCGCGCGGCGTGCCTGCGGCGAAGCTTGTGCTCATGGCCGGGGTCGGCCTGCAATGTGTTGCCGGCGCGCTTTTTGCCGCCGGCCTCCTCACGGCCTATGCCGCTGCGGCGCTTGTCGTTTTTCTGATTGCCGCCACTGTGATCTTTCACAATTTCTGGGATCACAGCGGTGCCGATCGTAGCGCCCGCGTCAATGGTGTCGTCTCCAATATTGCACTGGCGGGCAGCTTTCTTCTCGCCATGGCCCATAGCTGAAACCGCCCGGATTGCGTAAGGATCGACCGGTTCCGGAGGGGAAGACCGCCGGAGCCGGTTCAAATGCATTCAGCGCACGGGGTTCAGTGTGGACGAGACGGTTACGACGAAGGCGGCGCGGCAGGCGGGATACCGGCAGAACGCGACCGGGCCTCAAAAGACTTTGGGCCACCTTGCCATGGTCGCGTTCGCCGCCCTTGTCGCCGGCTCCTTTTCCGTGGGCGCCATCACGGCGCCCCATATCGGGCCGGCATCGCTCAATTCGGCCCGTTTTCTCGTAGCCATCGTCCTGATGGGCATCGTCGTGAGAACGGTCCTGAGGCGGCCCATTCCGTTCCCGGCCGCACCCTGGCGCTTCTTCGTGATGGGGGGAGCGATGGCGCTTTTCTTCATCACCATGTTCACGGCGCTGGGCATGACGGATCCGGTCTCGACCGGCGCCGTTTTCACGCTGATGCCGTTTCTCAGCACCTTCTTCGGATATGTCTTTCTGCGTCAGGTGCCGCGCGGCCTGGTGCTGCCGAGCCTGATCCTGGCCGGGATCGGCGCGATCTGGGTCATTTTCGATGGCGATCTCGATGCCATGCGGCGCTTCGATGTGGGGCGAGGGGAGACCATCTTCTTCTTCGGAGTGGTGGGGCATGCAGCCTATGCCTCGCTTGTGCGCTTCTATAACCGGGGCGAGCCGGTGCTGGTCTTCACTTTCTGGACGCTGTTGGCGACCGGCATCATCATCGCCGTTTACGGGGTGAGTGAAATCGCTGCGACCCAATGGCAATCGATCCCGTTCAAGGTCTGGGCAGGCATTCTCTATCTGGCGATCTTCACCACGGCGGGCACGTTCTTTCTGCTGCAATTCGCTGCATTGCGGCTGCCGGCTTCGAAGGTTCTCGCCTACAACTATCTCACGCCGACGCTCATCATCATCTATGAGGGGCTCCTCGGGCATGGCTGGGCGAGTTTTTCGGTGATCGCCGGGGCGGGCGTCACGATACTCGGGCTCGTGCTCCTGGTGCTTGCGCCTGATGGTTGAAGCAATCCATTGAGGGGACGCGCCGGCTCTCGTCTCCCATCCGATTCCGCGAGACTGCGAACACCTATCGGCCGAAGCGATTTTCGAAGATCTGTGGATTGGTCAATGGGGGAAGGCCCGTCGCGTCGAGCCATTCCTCGCTGCGTGCGGTGAGCTTGCGATAGATGGTGCGGACCAGCGTGCGTGCCTCTTCGCCCGGCCAATCCTGGGGAAGAAGCGCCGTGGGCAGGCCGGGATCGCGCAGCACGATGCGACGCCAGTCGTGGATCAGAAGCGTTCTGGCCGCGATGGCGTCGACGGGCCGTTTCAGGCCGGCCTCGGACAGGGCTCCGGCAAAGGGGCGGTAGTCCGCGATCAGGCCTGCATAGGCGCTGGCGATTTCCTCCGATGGCCAAAGCGTGCGCAACATTTCGGGGTGCTCGGCGCTCGTGCCGTGAATGAGAAGGATTTCAGCAAGCGAAGCATCGTCGCGGTCGTTCAGCTCCAGTGTTCGCGGCAGGAGGTGCACGCTGTTTGCGACCTTCAGGAAGCCCCGATCGGCGAGCGCTTCCGCACCGCCATTGTCCGGCGGCAGGACGGCCACGGTCCAGGAGCCGTCCCAGGCGGGTGGAGCCGCGGCGTAAATGCGCCGCGTGGCGAGATCGAAGGCGTGCTGGCCACGCTTGTCGAGCGAGAAGAAGGAGTTGCGGCCGCGCCGCTCGCGCACCACCCAGCCATCGCCGGCAAGACGCGAAAGGGCGGTGCGCAATGCGCCCGCCTCCACGCCGAGACGGGCCATCACGTCCTGCAGGCCCGAAAGCGGGGCTTCCCCGCCGCGCGGCACCACCGCATCGCCAAACAGGGTAATGACCAGCGACCAGACGCGCAGGCGTCCGCGCTGGTGCAGCCGCTCTATGAGTGCGGAAAGGGCATTGTCTGCCGGGTCGTTGGGCGCATCCATGGCAACGACATGCCACGGGAGCCGGGGCGGGGCAAGATGTCAGGCGAGCGTACGCACACCGTTCACCAGAAGCCCGGTGGCGAGTTTCGCATAGTCGCCCCTGCTCAGTCCGCCGCCTTCTCGAAACCACATGTAGAACCAGTTGAGCATGCCGAACAGGCTCATGGTCACCGGTTTGAGCAGGGGCTTTCCTTCGAAGGCGGCGGGATTGATCTGCCGCACGGCCTCCGCAAAGACCCGGACGAGCCGGCGTTCGAGCGCTTTCAGTTCGTCCTGTTGGTCCTCGGGCAGCAGTTTCAGCCCTGAAAGCTGCACCCGGTGTTCATTGTCGGCGTCGCGATAGGCTTCCAGCAACGCCATGACGAGCCTCTCGAGCCGTGTTTCGGGCGAGGCGGCCGGGTCATCGGCCTCTTCCACCGTTTCCACGAGATCTTGCAGATGCGCGGCGATGATGTCGTAGAGCAGGGCCTCCTTGGAGGCATAATAATGATAGAGAAGCGCCTTGGAGACACCCAGTTCGCCTGCCAGCTGGGACATGGACGCACGGTCGTAGCCGTCACGGGCAAAGATGCTTGCCGCGCCATGCAGAATGGCGTCGTGTTTTTCGTCATAGTCCTTGGCGCGTGTGCGGGCCATCAGAGTGCTCCCGGCGGTGTGTGCATCTGAAACATCAATCTGCTTGCCGGTTGTCGAGAATGCGAACGGCCTTGCCCTGGCTGCGGGCAACGCCGCCGGGCTCGGTCGCATTGACGCGCACCGTGACGCCGACGATGTCCTTGATCCTCTCGCCGAGTTTACGGCAGGCGCTGACACGCAGTTCCTGATCGATGTCGGCGGAGACCAGTTCCACATGGATGGTCATGGCGTCCATGCGCCCCTCGCGCGTCAACTCGATCTGGAAATGGGGGGCGAGGCCGGCAACGGTCAGAATCTGCTCTTCGATCTGGGTGGGAAACACGTTGACGCCGCGCAGGATCATCATGTCGTCGGATCGGCCCGTGATCTTCTCCATCCGCCGCATCGTGCGCGCGGTGCCGGGAAGAAGGCGCGTCAGGTCGCGCGTACGGTAGCGGACGATGGGGAAGGCTTCCTTGGTGAGCGAGGTGAAGACCAGTTCGCCCTTTTCGCCCTCGGGCAGAACCTCTCCGGTCTCCGGGTCGATGATCTCGGGGTAGAAGTGATCTTCCCAGATATGCAGGCCGTCTTTCGATTCGACGCATTCATTGGCAACGCCGGGACCCATGACTTCGGAAAGGCCGTAAATGTCCACCGCATGCATGTCAAAGGCGTCCTCGATCTCGGCGCGCATCGCGTTGGTCCAGGGTTCGGCGCCGAAAATGCCGACCTGTAGCGGGCTCTTGCGCGGGTCGAGGCCCTGGGCGCGGTATTCGTCGAGGATCGACAGCATATAGGAGGGCGTCACCATGATGGTCTGGGCGCCGAAATCCTCGATCAGCGTAACCTGGCGCGCCGTCATGCCGCCGGAGGCCGGCACCACGGTCGCGCCGAGGCGTTCGGCGCCGTAATGGGCGCCGAGCCCGCCCGTGAACAGCCCATAGCCGTAGGCCACATGCACCACATCGCCCGGCCGCGTGCCGGAGGCGCGTATGGAGCGCGCCATGACCTCCGCCCAGGTGTCGATGTCCTTTTGCGTGTAGCCGACAACGGTCGGCTTGCCGGTGGTTCCGGAGGATGCGTGGATGCGGACCACCTTCTCGCGGGGGACGGCGAACATTCCGAACGGATAATTGTCGCGCAGGTCCGTCTTTACGGTGAAGGGAAATTTCGAGAGGTCGGAGAGCTGCCTCAGATCGTCGGGATGAACGCCGGCGGCTTCGAAACTCTTCCTGTAATGGGGCACGTTTTCATAGGCGTGCTTCAGCGACCATTTGAGGCGCACGAGCTGGAGCGCGGCAATCTCGTCGCGCGAGGCGATCTCGATTGGATCCAGATCTTCCTTCCTGGGTGTCAAATCCTTCATGTCTTCCTCCCGAAACCCTGTCCGCCCTCAGGCGGTTTCCTCAAAATGCTTGCCCTGGATGACGCGGGAATTGCCGCGGAATTCGGCAATCAGCTTGCCGTCCTGATCGCACACGCGCACATCGTAAATGCCTGAACGGCCGAAGCGGGCCACCTCGCGCGCTTCGGCCGTCAGCCGGTCGCCTGTCTTGCCTGGGGCGACGAAGGTGATGGAATTCTGCTGCGCCACGACGATCTGATTGTAGGAATTGCAGGCAAACGCGAAGGCGGAGTCGGCCAGCGTGAAGATGAAGCCGCCATGGCAGATGTCGTGCCCGTTCGTGTGGTGCTTTTCGACCGTCATCGACATGGTGGCCGTGCCGGGCCCAACGGCGTCAAGCTTGCAGCCGAGCCATCGGGATGCATCGTCGCGGGCCCACATGGCCTGCGCGCAGCGCTCGGCGGTCTCCTGTGGAGACAGTTGCATTTGTGACATTTAGGCTCCTCCCAGCGCCATCGGCCAATCCCATTGGTTGAGGCCGAACAACGAAAGCAGACTTGCATAAACCGACCGGTCGGTCAATAATGCGATGTGAGGACGATGTGGTTCTTTTCCGCATCGTTCCGGGGAGGATGAGAATGATGATAGCGGCAAACCCGCCTGCGGGAAATTCCGGGGGCGTTCAGGCGGCGCTGGCGGACGCCTTCGAACTGACCGCGCTGCCGGCGGGGTTCGTGGAGGATCCTTTTCCCACCTATCATGCGCTTCTGGAGCATCGGCCCCTGAAGCGTTTCCAGGACGGGTCGGTGATGCTTTCGCGCTATGCCGATCTCGACCGGGTCTACCGGGATACGAAAACCTTTTCATCCGACAAGAAGGCGGAGTTCCTGCCGAAATTCGGACAGACACCGCTTTACGAGCACCACACGACAAGCCTCGTCTTCAACGACCCGCCGCTGCACACACGGGTGCGCAAGATCATGATGGGTGCGCTGACACCAAGGGCGCTTGCCGCGCTGGAACCGGGACTGGTGAGCCTTGTCGATGGCCTTCTCGACCGGATGGAGGAGAAGGGAGAGGTCGATCTGATCGAGGATTTCGCGTCGGCAATCCCCATTGAGGTGATCGGCAATCTGTTCGATATTCCACATGAGGAACGCGAGCCGCTGCGCGACTGGTCGCTTGCCATCCTGGGCGCGCTGGAGCCGGTCCTGAGCGAGGAGCAGCATCGGCGCGGCAACAGTTCCGTCAGCGATTTCAAGGCCTTCCTCAAGGATATTGCCGATGATCGCCGACGCAATCCCGGCGACCCGGCGACCGATGTCCTGACGCGGCTCATCAATGGCAATGAGGGGGAGGAACTCTCCGAGGTGGAGCTGTTGCAGAACTGCATCTTCATTCTCAATGCGGGCCATGAGACCACCACCAACCTGATCGGCAACGCGCTTTATGAACTGCAAGGCTGGCAAGACGAGAAAAGCCGGCTCGAGGCCGATCCTGAAATCATCGGAACGGCGGTGGATGAATTCCTGCGCTTTCAAAGCCCCAACCAGCTCGGCAACCGCATGGCGGTGGAGCCGGTGGAATTTCATGGGGAGACGGTGGAGCCGGGAACGCCGATCCACCTGTGCATAGGCGCGGCCAACCGCGATCCACGCCAGTTTTCCGATCCAGACCGGCTCGATCTGTCCCGCAAGCCCAACAAACATCTGGCCTTTGCCGGGGGGCCGCATCTTTGCGCAGGTTTCTCGCTGGCGCGGATGGAGGGGCGGATCGGGATTTCGCACTTCCTGAAGCGTTTTCCCGATTATCGCCTGACCGGTTCGGCCGAACGCACGGGCCGCGTGCGCTTTCGCGGATTTTCGCATGTCCCGGCGCGGGTCCGCTGACACCCGGCGCCACGCTTTACAAAAGGAGCCTCCATGTCCGTCATTTTGCTGAACAGCTATTCGCTGGGCCAATGGGTGCCCCCTTCAGGCAAGCGGCAGGGGCTGAAAAGCGCCGTGAGCGGGCAGGTGGTGGCCGAGATCGGTTCGGCTGCGCTCGATTTCGCGGGCATGGCCGATTATGCCCGGCATGTCGGCGGTCCGGCGCTGCGCAAGATGACCTTTCACGACAGGGCCTTCGCCCTGAAGGCGCTTGCACAATATCTGAACGAGCGGCGCGAGGCGCTCTACGAGCTTTCCTACGAGACTGGCGCCACCAAGCCCGATTCCATGATCGACATCGATGGGGGCATCGGCACGCTTTTCGTCTATTCCTCCAAGGCGCGGCGGGAGCTTCCCGACGATCGCATCCTGACGGACGGGGCGCTGGAGCAGCTTTCGCGGTCCGGCCAGTTCGTCGGGCAGCATGTGGCGACACCGCTGCAGGGGGTGGCGGTGCATATCAACGCCTTCAACTTCCCCGTCTGGGGCATGCTTGAAAAGCTTGCGCCGACGCTGATTGCCGGTGTGCCGGCCATCGTCAAGCCGGCAACGGCCACCGCCTGGGTGGCTGAAGCCTGTTTCCGCATGATCGTGGAATCGGGGCTCTTGCCGGAAGGCGCGGTGCAGTTCATCGCCGGCTCTACGGGCGATCTGCTCGATCGGCTCAGCGGCCAGGATGTGGTCTCCTTCACCGGGTCTGCCGCCACGGCGACAATGCTCAAGGGGAAGGAGACGATCATCGGCAGGTCCGTGCGCTTCATTGCCGAGCAGGATTCGCTCAACGCCTCGATCCTCGGTCCCGATGCCGCCCCCGACACGCCGGAATTCGAGGCCTTCATCAAGGAGGTGCATCGCGAGATGACAGCCAAGGCCGGGCAGAAATGCACGGCGATCCGCCGCATCATCGTTCCCAAGCAAAGCCGCGCGGCGGTGATAGAGGCGCTTGTGGCGCGTCTCGACAGGACGGTGATCGGCAATCCGCGCGACGAAACCGTGCGCATGGGGGCGCTGGCAAGTCTCGCCCAGCGTTCCGATGTTCTGGAGAAGGCTGCCATCCTCGGGGGCGAGGCGAAACGGGTCTATGGCGACCCTGGCGATTTCCAGGTCGAGGGGGCGGATGCGGGCGAGGGCGCCTTCGTGCCGCCGATGCTGTTTTCATGTGACGATCCGGACGCTGCGCAGGCCGTTCACGCGGTCGAGGCGTTCGGGCCGGTCTCGACCGTCATGGCCTATCGCGATCTTTCGCATGCGCTGGCGCTTGCCAATCGCGGGGAAGGCTCGCTCGTCGCCTCTGTCTTCACGCATGATCCTGCGGTTGCCCGCCAGGCCGTGCTCGACGCCGGCGCCTTTCATGGCCGGCTCTATTTCGCCAATCGCGACACGGGCAAGGAGGCGACAGGCCACGGCTCGCCATTGCCGCATATGGTGCATGGCGGGCCGGGCAGGGCCGGCGGCGGCGAGGAAATGGGCGGCATGCGCGGTGTCATGCATTACATGCAGCGCACCGCGATCCAGGGCAGTCCGGACATCATCGCCGGCATCACGCAGCGCTATGTGGCCGGCGCTTCCACTTTCGAGGCCGAGCCGCATCCCTTCCGCCTCGCCTTTGGCGAGCTTTCGCCGGGACGCACCCTGTGGACCGCCGAACGCACCGTGACGCTTGAGGATATCGAGCATTTCGCCGCGTTCACGGGCGATACGTTCTATGCCCATATGGATGAGGAAGCGGCGGCTGCAAACCCGTTCTTTCCGGGCCGCGTGGCGCATGGCTATCTGATCCTGTCCTTCGCCGCGGGCCTTTTCGTGGAACCGGCGCCGGGGCCGGTACTTGCCAATTACGGGCTCGACAATCTGCGTTTCATGAAGCCGGTTTCGCCCGGCGACAGCCTGAAGGTGCGCCTTACGGTGAAACAGAAATCCCGCCGCAACGATGATTACGGGGAAGTGCGCTGGGATGTGGGCGTCTACAATGGGGAAGGCGAGCAGGTGGCGGCCTACGAACTCCTCACCATGAACGCGATGTAGTTCATGTCCAAGCGTTTTGCATGCCCAAGCGTTTTGCCTGCCCAAGCGTTTTGAATGAGTGCTTCTGCTCGTTCGCGGTGGGTTCCCCGAACGTGTCGAGGGAGAAATCCGCGGAAGAGGACAAGGCGCGGCTTAAAACAGAAGAGGGCGGTTTCCCGCCCTCTGTCCCCTGTCGCGATGATCTTTGCGATCACTTCAACTTGTCTGTCACCGCATGCGTGAATGCGCCCTCGGGCTTCTTGGTGATGACCGGATCGGAACCTGCCTGAAGCAGCGTGTCGACGGTTTGCTGGTAGGACGCTTCGTCGAGCGCCGGGCCGTCACCCAGCAGTTTCGCGATTTCCTCCATCATGCGCTTCTGGTGCTTTTCGGTCTGGGCGCCCGTCGCGTCGTTGTCGAGCACGATCAGGGCTGCATCGCCGGGATTTTCCTTGGCCCATTGCCAGCCCTTCATCGAGGCTTTCACGAAACGCGCCATCTTGTCGACGAAAGCGGGGTCTTGCAGCTTGTCCTCGAGCGCGTACAGACCGTCTTCCAGAGTGGCCACGCCTTCATCCGTGTAGTTGAAGACAACGATGTCGTCCTGGGAAAGCCCGGCGTCGATCACCTGCCAATATTCATTGTAGGTCATGGCGGTGATGCAATCGGCCTGCTTCTGAAGCAGCGGATCGACATTGAAGCCGATTTTCTGGATGGTCACGCCCTCGGCAGAGCCGTCGCGTGGCAGATTGAGCTTCGAGAGCCAGTTATAGAGCGGATATTCATTGCCGAAGAACCAGGTGCCCAGCGTCTTGCCCTTGAAGTCTTCGGGTTTCGTGATGCCGGTTTCCTTGCGGCAGACCATGGTCAGGCCTGAACGCGCGAAGGGCTGGGCGATGTTGACCACCGGCACGCCTTTTTCACGCGCGGCAAGAGCTGAGGGCAGCCAGTCGACCATTACATCCGCTCCGCCGCCGGCAAGCACCTGTACGGGGGCCACATCGGGCCCACCGGGCTTGATCTCGACGTTCAGGCCTTCTTCCTCGTAGAAGCCCTTGTCCTTGGCGACATAGTAGCCGGCGAACTGGGCCTGGGTGACCCATTTCAACTGCAGGGTCAGGTCGTCGGCTGCCATTGCCTGCGAAGCAGCAAGCATGAACGCGCCGGAGACTATGCCTTTCACTACCTTTTTCATCGTGCTTCCCTCTGTGGTTGAGGCCGCTCTGCGACGGCCTTGGTTATGCACTCCGCATGGACGGATGCCAGAACGTCACGGCGCGCTCGATGAGCGCCACCACTCCATAGAACAGCGAACCCGCAAGGGCCGCAACGGCGATTTCGGCCCACACCATGTCTATGTTCATGCGCCCCACCTCGGTGGAGATGCGAAAGCCCATGCCGACGATGGGCGTGCCGAAAAATTCGGCCACGATGGCGCCGATCAGTGCCAGCGTGGAGTTGATCTTGAGCGCATTGAAGATGAAGGGTGCCGCCGCCGGCAGGCGCAGCTTGAACAGCGTTTGCCAATAGGAGGAGGCGTAGGTGCGCATCAGGTCGCGGTCGATGGCGCTGGAGGCGGCAAGGCCCTGGACGGTGTTCACCAGCATCGGAAAGAAGGTCATGATGATGACAACGGCGGCCTTGGAGGGCCAGTCGAAGCCGAACCACATGACCATGATTGGTGCCACACCGATGATGGGCAGGGCGGATACGAAATTGCCGAGCGGCAGGAGGCCGCGCTGGAGGAAGGGCGAGCGGTCTATGGCGATCGCCGTCAGGAATCCCGCGCCGCATCCAAGCGCATAGCCGATCAGTACCGCCTTCAGGAATGTCTGCTGGAAATCCGCCCAAAGGGTGGGAACGGAACTCACGATCCTCTCCCAGATGACGCTCGGCGGGGTCAGGAGCACGGGCGATACGTTGAAGCCGCGCACCATGCCCTCCCAGAGAACCAGAAGGGTGACGCCGAAAATCGCCGGCACGGCAATGCCGAGCAGACGGCGGGTGGAGGAGGAGCGCGGCGAAAGCCGGACAAGCCATTCGTTCAACGCCCAGGCGGCTGCCCAGAAGAGCAAGGCTGCGATCAGGGGCCACCAGTTCATGATCTTCCTCCCCCCTGGGCTCCCATGCGGGCCATGACCATGCGCTGGCCAATGCCGATGATGCCGACAAGAACCGCGGCGAGGGCAGCTGCCATGAAGAGCGCCGACCAGATTTGCACCGTCTGGCCGTAATAGGATCCGGCAAGGAGCCGTGCTCCCAGGCCGGAAACGGCGCCGGTGGGCAATTCTCCGACGATGGCGCCGACGAGCGCGATGGCGACGGCCACCTTCATGGAGGTGAACAGATAGGGAAGGGCCGCCGGCCACCGCAGCTTCCAGAAGCTCTGCGCGCCGCTTGCATTGTAGGTGCGCATCAGGTCGAGCTGGATGACCTCCGGGCTGCGGAACCCCTTCACCATGCCGACCACGACGGGGAAGAAGGAGAGATAAGTGGAAATCAGCGCCTTGGGCAGAAGGCCCGAGAGACCGATGGCGTTCAGGACCACGATGATCATGGGGGCGATCGCCAGGATCGGGATCGTCTGGCTGGCGATGACCCAGGGCATGACGGACTTGTCCATCGCCCGGTTGTGAACGATGCCGATGGCGAGCAGAACGCCAAGCGCGGTGCCTATGATGAAGCCGAGCAGCGTGGAAGAGAGCGTTATCCACGCGTGGTAGATGAGGCTGCGCTTGGACGTGATGCGGGTTCCGACCGTGGTTTTCCAGATTTCCGCCATCACCTGATGCGGCGCGGGCAGTACTGGCCGCTCCTGCGCCATCGTATCGCGGATGAGATCGGCGGCGGTCCATTCGCTGCCGGCGCGCTGATAGGCGTCGATCTGCCAGGGGGCGTTCAGGTAGACCGTGAAAGCGTACCAGATCAGCACGATGGCGCCCAGAACGATCAGGATCGGCAGCGTCCTGCCGGCCGCTGCACGGCGCAGGACACCTGGACGCGGAGCAGGAACTGCAAGGCTGGCCGCGCTCATTTGCAGACCTCGTGGCCGGGGGCGTTGCATTCCTTGAAAGGGAGGGCGCATTTCATGCCCTGCTCCAGCCGGCAGGCCAGAGGGGGATGACGCTGCGCCAGGGCTTGTCGATCTGAGGCAACAGGTGGCTTGCCACGCCTTGTCCCGAAATCAATCATCGCTGTGCCCCGCTCTCAGTCCTTCGCGGACGCGATGGGCGATCTGGAGAAACTCCGGCGTCTCGCGGATATCGAGCGGGCGCTCCCTGGGCAGCGGGGATTCGATCACATCCGTTACCCGGCCGGGGCGCGGCGACATGACGATGATGCGGGTGGACAGATAGACGGCCTCGGGAATGGAATGGGTCACGAAACCGATGGTCTTGCCGGTGCGCGCCCAAAGGTCGAGAAGCTGCTCGTTCAGATGATCGCGCACGATCTCGTCGAGCGCGCCGAAAGGCTCGTCCATCAGAAGCAGGTCTGCATCGAAGGCGAGCGCGCGGGCGATGGACGCGCGCTGCTGCATGCCGCCTGAAAGCTGCCAGGGGAATTTCTTCTCGAAACCGGCGAGATTGACGAGATCGAGCGTGCGGAAGACGCGCTCTTTCTGCTCAGCCCTGGAGTAGCCCATGATTTCGAGCGGCAGGGCCACATTCTGCTCGATGGTTCGCCAGGGAAAGAGGCCGGCCGCCTGGAACACATAGCCGTAGGCCCGCTTGCGGCGGGCTTCAGCGGGTGTCATGCCGTTGACGCGGATATCGCCCTGCGTTGGCTGCTCCAGATCGGCGATCACCCTCAAAAATGTGGTCTTGCCGCAGCCGGAGGGGCCGATGAAGGAGACGAATTCACCCTTTCCAATGGCGAGGTCGACATTGGAAAGTGCTTCCACGGGCCCATCATTGGTCTCGAAGGTGAGGCCGAGGCCGCGGGCCTCGACGACGGTTTCGCCGGAGGCTTTCGAAGACGCTTCCTGGCGGATGGCTGGGTTGGCGTTCACGTGGGCCATGCCTTCTCAAACGCCGCTTGCCGGGATGCCCGAGCGCTCGACCTTGCGGGGCGCGGTGATCTCCTTCCATTGCGAAAGCGCCTTGTTAACCGACATGTGCGGCTTGCGGCCCACGAATTGACCATGGCCGGGTTTGGGCTTCACCGCGCCGTCCTCCACCACGATTTCGCCGCGCGACAGAACGGTTTTCGGCAGCCCCTTCACCTCGATGCCCTCGAAAACGTTGTAATCGATGGCCGATTGCTGGTTTCCGGCTGAGATCGTTTTTGTGGCCTCAGGGTCCCAGATGACGATATCGGCATCGGCCCCTTCCACGATCGCTCCCTTTTGCGGATACATGTTCAGGATCTTGGCGATGTTGGTGGAGGTGACGGCCACGAATTCGTTCATGGTCAACCGTCCGGTGTTGACGCCATAGGTCCAAAGCACCGGCATGCGATCCTCAAGACCGCCCGTGCCGTTGGGGATTTTGGTGAAATCGCCCACGCCATAGCGCTTCTGCTCGGTGGTGAAGGCGCAATGGTCGGTCGCCACGCATTGCAGCGAGCCTGCCTGCAGGCCTGCCCACAGCGAATCCTGATGCAATTTGTTGCGGAAGGGCGGGCTCATGACCCTTCGTGCGGCATGGTCCCAGTCGGGGTTCGAATATTCGCTTTCGTCCAGAACCAGGTGCTGGATCAGCGGCTCGCCGAAAACGCGCATGCCCTTCTGGCGGGCGCGGCGGATGGCTTCGTGGCTTTGTTCGCAGGAGGTGTGCACCACATAGAGCGGTGTACCCGCCATGTCGGCGATCATAATGGCGCGGTTGGTGGCCTCACCCTCCACTTCGGGCGGGCGGGAATAGGCATGGGCTTCCGGCCCGTTATTGCCTTCCTCCAGGAGCCTGGACTGAAGCTGTGCCACCACATCGCCATTCTCGGCATGGACGAGGGGCAGGGCGCCCAGTTCGGCGCAGCGCTGGAAAGACGAATACATCTCGTCGTCATCCACCATCAGGGCGCCCTTGTAGGCCATGAAATGCTTGAAGGAGGTGATGCCTTTCTCGACAACGAGAGGCATCTCGTCGAAGACCTGCTTGTCCCACCAGGTGATGGCCATGTGGAAGGAATAGTCGCAGGTCGCGCGCGTCGACTTGTTATCCCACATGGTGATGGCTTCCAGGAGCGACTGGCCGGGCGAGGGAAGGCAGAAATCCACCACCATCGTGGTGCCGCCTGCGACGGCTGCGCGCGTGCCGCTCTCGAAATCGTCGCTGGAATAGGTGCCCATGAACGGCATTTCCAGATGGGTGTGAGGGTCGATGCCGCCGGGCATCACATAGCAGCCCGTGGCGTCGATCTCGTGATCGCCGTGGAGATCGTGGCCGATGGCGACGATCTTTCCGTGCTGGACAAGCACGTCTGCCTGCCAGGTCCGGTCAGCCGTGACGATGGTTCCGTTTCTGATCACCTTGGACATCAATTTCCCCTACTGCGTTTTGTTCGTCGCTTGGTATTGTTGCAAGCACCGGCATTGCCGCTGCCGGCGCAAGGACGGTCTCCTTCCGGACCTTGCGCCGCATTCTTTTGGTGCGCCACCGCCGCATGTCTGTCAGGAGCTCGTCAAGCGTTCCGTAGACGGGAACCACGACGGCGAATTCGGCCGGCTTCAACTCGCGCGAAGGCATGCAGGCAGCCTCCACCCGCTGCTGATAGTCGGCCGGCGCCCATATGCGGGCAAATTCCAGGAACTGGCCGATCACCGCCTCGCGCAGGGCATCGATGCGCTCGTAATTGGCGCGGAAAATGGCGAAGGCGGTATAGAGGGCCGTCAAAATCGACAGGCCGATGATGGCCGCCAGGATGCCCATGTCGCCGGTGTAGCGGCCGGTGAGCACGGCATAGAGCCAGGCACCCAGAGAAAACAGGATGAATGTCTTGGATATCCGAAATGCCGTCGAGACGCCGTCGATTTCGTCGAAATATCCGGCTTCCGTGGTCTTTTCGATCTCGTGCAGCTTTTTCTTGAATTCGTAGAGGCGCTGGTTCTCCTCGTCCGTGTGCTCTTCGCCGCGCGCTTCGCGCAGGATATCGAAGGCGGTCAGCGTCACATCGTCGATCGCCTTCCAGCCGGAGAGCGGGACGATGGCGGGCGGCAGATAGGCTCCGATACGGTTAAAGACCACGTAGAGGAGGTGAATGCTCGTCAAGAAAAGAAAGAAAATCAGAAGAAGGGCGAAATCGGAGACGCCAAGCACGTCGAAGATCGTCTGGTAGTTCTGCACCACCTCGTTCAGGAGATCCGCATTGGGCAGGAAACCTTCCGTGGTGCTGCCGATGTCGGTGAAGCCCGAGACGATATAGAAAACGACGCCGGAAACGACCAGTCTCGACGTCATGAAGTTCGAGAACCGGATTACGCTTTGAAGCAGGCCTTCTACATCCATCGGCGCCTCACCCCCGGGGCCTTTATGCCGCATGTCCGCGGCGGAGCTCGAATTCCCTGGACCGTTTCACGCTCTCCCTTTTGGGAAAGGGTGAAACCATCAATCTCCTTGCCTTGTTCGCATTCATATGCGGCCAGGCGCGTCGCGCCGGCTGCCGAATGTCTTATTCCACGATCTGCGCCGTTTCGACCACGGCATGGAAGAGGACGTCCGCTCCCGCGCGCGCCCAATCCCTGGTGATCTCCTCCGCCTCGTTGTGGGAGAGCCCGTCGACACAGGGACACATCACCATCGCCGTCGGTGCCACCTGGTTGATCCAGCAGGCATCGTGGCCGGCACCCGAAACGATATCGCGATGCGAGTAACCGAGCCGTTCGGCCGCATCGCGGATGGCCTTCACGCAATCCTTGTCGAAGGCGACCGGCGCGAAATGGCCAACCGGCTCCACCGAAAAGGAGAGGTCCATGGCATCGCAAATGGTGGCGATGCCGGCCTCGATGCGGGCGCGCATCGTGTTCAGCGTCTTCTCGTCGGGCGAACGGATGTCGACCGTGAAGACGGTCTTTCCTGGAATGACGTTGCGCGAATTGGGATAGACTTCCACATGGCCCACCGCGCCGACCGCGTTGGGCTGGTAGTCCATGGCGACCTCATGCACGAGCTCGATCACACGGGCCATGGCAAGGCCAGCATTGCGGCGCTTGGGCATGGGGGTGGAGCCGGTATGGGCGTCCTTGCCCTCGATCGTGACCTGAAGCCACCAGAGGCCCTGGCCATGGGTAACGACACCGATATCGGTGCCTTCGTCTTCGAGGATCGGGCCCTGTTCGATATGCAGTTCGAAAAACGCCCGCATCTTGCGCGCGCCCACGGGCTCATCGCCCTTCCAGCCGATGCGCTCGAGCTCGTCGCCAAAGCGCTTTCCCTCCGCATCGGTGCGCCCATAGGCCCATTCGAGGTCGTGAACCCCGGCAAAGACACCGGAAGCCAGCATGGCCGGCGCGAAACGCGCGCCTTCCTCATTTGTCCAGTTGGTGACGACAATGGGATGTTTCGTCCGGATGCCGAGGTCGTTCAGCGTGCGGATGATCTCGAGGCCGCCGAGAACGCCGAGCACGCCATCATATTTGCCGCCGGTCGGCTGGGTGTCGAGATGAGACCCCACATAGACGGGCAGGGCGTCGGGGTCGGTGCCCTCGCGTCTGGCGAACATGGTGCCCATCGCATCGACGCCCATTTCGAGGCCCGCATCCTCGCACCATTTCTTGAAAAGGGTGCGCCCTTGCGCGTCGGCGTCGGTCAGGGTCTGGCGGTTGTTGCCGCCGGCGACACCGGGCCCGATCTTCGCCATCTCCATGAGGGAGTCCCAGAGACGGTCGGCGTTGATCCTCAGGTTTTCGCCCGGTGCAGCCATGTTGCGGTATTCCCCCTATTTCAGTTCCACTTCGACAAACGACATGGGTCGGTCGCCACCATTGATCACATTGTGCTCGACGCCCTCGTCACGCCGGTAGCACACGCCTGCTTCCAGATTGTTGCGGACGGTCTCGCCGCCCGGCAATTCCAGATGGAAGGCGCAGGGCGTCAACGTGGTGATGACGTAGTCCATGCCGTGGCGGTGCCAGCCGGTTTCCGCGCCGGGCTCGAAATCCCAGCGGGTTACCCGTACCCGCGCGTCGTCGATCAACACCTCGTGGGTGGCCTGCGGTTTTTCGTTGGCCATGTCAGTCCACCATCCGCAGAACGTCGCGCAGATTGTCGATCATTTCGTCGATCTGGCCCTTGGTGATGATGAGCGGCGGCGAAAGCGCGATGATGTCGCCGGTCGTGCGGATCAGCAGCCCTCGCTCGAACGCCTTCAGGAAAGCAGAGAAGGCGCGTTTGGTGGGTTCGCCCGGAATGCTCTCCAGCTCGATGGCGCCGACAAGGCCGATATTGCGGATGTCGATCACATGCGGCTCGTCCTTCAGGGAGTGGAGGGCGTCCGCCCAGTGGTCGGAAAGCTCCGAGGCGCGGGTGAGAAGCCCCTCTTCCTGATAGGTGTCGAGCGTGGCGAGGCCCGCCGCGCAGGCAATCGGATTGCCCGAATAGGTGTATCCGTGGAAGAACTCGATCATGTGCTCGGGGCCGTTCATGAAGGCGTCGTGGATTTCCTTCTTCACGAAGACGGCGCCCATGGGGATGACACCGTTGGTGACGCCCTTGGCCGTGGTCATGATGTCGGGGACGACGCCGAAATAATCCGCCGCAAAGGGCGCGCCGAGACGACCGAAACCGGTGATGACCTCGTCGAAGATCAGGAGGATGCCGTGCTTGTCGCAAATCTCGCGCAGGCGCTTCAGATAGCCCTTCGGCGGAATGAGCACGCCCGTGGAACCGGCAACCGGCTCGACGATGACCGCTGCGACCGTGGAAGCGTCATGCAGCGCGACGATGCGTTCAAGCTCGTCGGCAAGGTCGCCGCCATGCTCGGGCTCGCCGCGCGTGAAGGCATTCTTGGCGGGCAGATGGGTGTGCGGCAGGTGGTCGACACCGGTCAGCAGGGTGCCGAACATCTTCCGGTTGGAGACGATGCCGCCAACCGAAATGCCGCCGAAATTCACGCCGTGATAGCCGCGCTCGCGGCCGATCAGGCGGAAGCGGGAGCCGTCGCCCTTCGCGCGGTGATAGGCGAGCGCGATCTTGAGGGCGGTTTCCACCGATTCGGAACCCGAATTGGTGAAGAACACATGGTCCATGCCTTCCGGTGACATGGCCGCAAGACGATTGGCGAATTCGAACACGATGGGGTGGCCCATCTGGAAAGCGGGGGCGTAGTCCAGTTCGGCGGCCTGTTTCTGGATCGCCTCGGTGATCTTCGGGCGGCAGTGGCCGGCATTCACGCACCAAAGGCCCGCCGTGCCGTCCATGACCTTGCGGCCATCGTCGGCGGTGTAGTGCATATCCTGCGCGGCGACCAGCATGCGCGGCGCCTGCTTGAACTGACGGTTCGCCGTAAACGGCATCCAGAACGCCGATAAGTCGTTCGGCTTCTTGTTAAGCCTGTCGAGCATGACCAAGCTTCCCCTGATTGTTGTTGCGCTCGGCTTGTCCCGGCCAATGCTTGGTGCTTTGCGTCGAGTTATGCTACGCAAAATTTGACCGTTTGGACAAACGTTAACACCGCCATGTGGGCGGTCAAGAGGATTGTAGGGCAAATGTTTTGGGGCGGGCGCACTCCACAGTGGACTAATCGGCTGGTCCAGAGGCGGAAATTTCTTTTAGCTTCCAGTCATGCACGGGCGCTTTGTCCTGCTGGCGGCTGTGCGGGCCGCCGGGCGGGGAGGCGGTGATGGACGAGAAAGTTACCCCCAAGCGCACGCGCATCCAGCGCGAGAAGCGCGAGCTTATCCGGGAGGCGGCGCTCGAAGTTTTTTCCCAATACGGTTTTCGTGGTTCCACGATCGACCAGATCGCGGAGGCCGCGGGTATGTCGAAGCCCAATCTCCTCTATTATTTCAAGAACAAGGAAGAGATTTTTGCGACATTGATTCAGCGCTTGCTGGAGACATGGCTGGCGCCGCTCAAGGAAATGGATGCCGAGGGCGAGCCGCAGACGGAGATTCGCTCCTACATTCGGCGCAAGATCGAGATGGCGCGCGATTTTCCACGCGAAAGCCGCCTCTTTGCCAATGAGATACTGCAAGGCGCGCCGCGCATCCTGCCAATGCTCGAGGGTGAGCTGAGGGCGCTGGTGGATGAAAAGGCGTCCGTCATCGCGCAGTGGATGCGGGAAGGAAAGCTCAGGAAGAGCGATCCCTATCACTTCATTTTCGCAATCTGGGCCACCACCCAGCATTATGCCGATTTCGACGTTCAGGTTCGTGCCGTGCTGGGGCCGGTAAGGGGCGGAGAAGGGCGCTTTGAGGATGCCGCGCGGTTCCTGGAAGGGCTGTTTCTTGGATAAATACAACCTGGGGCTGTTCGTTTCCGTCCGCTTCGTCTAGGTTGCGCGCCCGACAGGAGAGGCTTGTTCCTTTTAACGTAAGCGAGGCGTGTTGATGACGGGTGGGGGAAAAAGGCCGCTTTCAGGTGGTCTGCTGGCCGCCGCAATCGCTGTTTTGGGCCTTGGGGGCGCTTTCGGCGAAGCCGCAGCTTCCGAACCGCTCGACCGTCTCAAGGCGATCCATCAAAAGGTGATGGATCGCGCGGAGACTTTCAGTATCAGCGCCACGCTTGGCGAACTCGATGAAATTGAACCGGGGCTTGCCGAGAGCGATATCGAGGCGCGCGGGGAGCTCAACTATCTGCGCGGCTTCGTGCTGTTTAGGGCCGGGCGGGCCGAGGAGTCGCTGCCGCCGAGCCAGGAGGCGTTGCGGATCGACGCCGAAAGCCCGTTCCTGACCGAACGCGAGCGCTCGCGCTTTTTCTATCATCTGGCCAGTCAGGCGGAGGATCTTGGCAAGTGGGACGTCGCCATCGCTTCCTACCGGAAGGCGGTTGCGCTCTTCGATGCCGATCCCGAGGTCTCCGAGGATCAGCGCCTGGGTACGCGCGAACGTCTTGCCTACTGTCTGCACGAGGCCGGAGATTTCGCCGGCGCTCTTGAAATCAACCGTCAGGTTCTGGCCGGCGGCGAAACGCTTTTCGGAACGGACAGCGAGAAACTGCTCGTTGTCATCACCAACATTGCGCAGAACGCGCACGGACTGGAGCAACCCGACGTGGCGAATGAGTTCTTAAAACGGCGGCTCGATATCGCGAGCAGGCATGGCAATGAGACGCATATCGATGAGAGCCTCTTCCAACTGGGCGTGGTGGCCTTCGAACAGGGGCAGACAGATCAGGCCGAAACGTTCATGAAGCGGCGTCTGGAACTCGCCGAGGCAAGCGGCGACCAGGAACGTATCGCAGATGCCCGCGAGGCGCTGGATGTCCTTTACGAGAAGATGGGCAAATAGGGCGGGCGAGCTTTGCCTGCCCTTGCTGACGTTTGCGCATTCCATTTGCCCCGGCAAGGTCCCATATAAGCTGAACCCGATGCTTCATCTTTCGAGACATGCCATGCGATTTGTTTCCCGTATTCTCACAGCTTCGTTGTTTGCTTCTGCTTTTGCCGCCATGCCCGCTTCGGCCGAAAAGGTCGGTGAGGTGGGGGTGGACTGGCTGGGCAACGACATCATCGTCGAGGCGATCCATGACCCTGAGGTCGAAGGCGTGACCTGCCATGTCACCTACTTTGACCGCGGCGTTATCGACAGGCTGCAGAAGGGCAACTGGTTCGAGGATCCCTCCAATTCGGCTATCGCCTGTCAGCAGACCGGCCCCATCGTAATCGGCGATATCGATCTTGGCGAAGGCGGCGAAGAGGTTTTCAAGCAACGCCAGTCGCTGATCTGGAAGTCCGTGGTCGTCAAGCGCATCTATGACGAGAAGAACAATACGCTCGTCTATCTCTCGCATTCACGCCAGGTGCAGGACGGCTCAGCCAAGATGGCGATCTCGACCGTGCCTCTCTATGGGCAGGATGTGACCTGGAAGAACAAGAAGTAACCCGAAGCCAAGGAGGGGCGGCGAGTGTCGCCCCTGTAGTATTTTGTTGTCAGGTGACCTCACCTGACATCCGTTGAATCCGCCTCACAAGGGACGTTCCGGCCCGGCTTCATTGTGGATCGACAAGCGGTTCCAGCCCGTAAGGACACCACCAATATAACCGGCGTACGCAATTGCCCTGCGCATCCCCAAAGGCATGATATGTACGTTTGAAACGTTTTTCATCGATGCCGAAGAGAGACGCGACCTCGGCAATCTGGAAATCGTTCAGACCGGCTTTTGCCAAATCCCCGAAATAGATCTTGGAAACGAACCCGCTCTCGTCGAAATCGAGGCAGTGGCGGAAAAAGGAAAGCTCCTCGCTGCTCAGGCTCGAAAGATGCGATGGGCCGAATTTCTGATTGTTCCCGCAGAATTCGTCGAAATCTTCAAGTGATCGGATCATGACATTCCTCGCTTACAATTATTGAGGGAAATCATGTGAATAATAACTTATCATAAGTTGAATTTCTACCCTAAAGAATACCGCTGCCGCTCTTCTGTCCAAAGGGCAGCGGCCTGCTTTATCATCTTGTTTTTCAAGCCGGATATCTCAGCCATCAAGATAGGCATAGGCGCCTGTCGCCGTGAAGGCGAGGCGCGGATCGTCCTTTGCGCGCATCTCAACCCGCAGGTAGGCCATGCGCCGCCCATTCGACAGAATATCGACACGGATCGCCACGGGACCGGGCTTAAGCGGGCGGATGAAATGTGTTGTCATGTCCACCGTCGTGCAGGGCCGGAAACGCCCGTTGGCGGCGGCAATGGCGGCTACCGCGCAGGTGTCGGCTGCCGATGCTGTCGCCTGGCCGCAGATGACGCCGCCCGCGTGGACAAGGTTACGATTCTCCGGGAGTAAAAAATCTCCGCCTCCGGTATCGGCTGCGAGCGCCTCTATGCCAAGTGCGGCAATCCATGGCGCGAAAACGCTGTGCAAAGTGTCCGCGGCCACTTCGAGCGCTGTCTGGGGCGCGAGATGCTCGCTCATTTTCCTCTCCCTTGGATAAAAGTGTTACAAAACATTGCCTAATTTTATATTTTTCGTTACATTTCGAGGCACGGGCATGCAACCCGCCCCTGAGCCGCGCGCGAGCATGGAGGAGAAGCGATGTACAGCCAAGGGCTTATCGGCGCGAAGACCGATACGACGGAGGACGAGGCCTTTCTCGCAGCCTTTCAGGCGCGGGTCGACGCCGAGGAGAAAATCGAACCCAACGATCCTATGCCGGAGGGTTACCGCCGCACGCTGATCCGTCAGATCGGCCAGCATGCCCATTCCGAGATCGTCGGCATGTTGCCGGAAGGAAACTGGATCACGCGCGCGCCGTCGCTGCGTCGCAAAGCCGCGCTTCTGGCCAAGGTGCAGGACGAGGGCGGGCATGGGCTCTATCTCTATTCCGCCGCCGAGACGCTTGGTGTGTCGCGCGAGGAGATGACGGAGGAGCTTCTTTCGGGCAAGGCGAAATATTCCTCCATCTTCAACTACCCGACGCTGACCTGGGCCGATATCGGCGCCATTGGCTGGCTGGTGGACGGGGCGGCGATCATGAACCAGATTCCGCTCTGCCGCTGCTCCTACGGGCCCTATGCGCGGGCGATGATCCGGGTGTGCAAGGAAGAGAGCTTTCACCAGCGCCAGGGCTACGAGATCATGATGACGCTGGCACGCGGCACGCCGGAGCAGAAGGAGATGGCGCAGGACGCGCTGAACCGCTGGTGGTGGCCCTCGCTGATGATGTTCGGCCCGCACGATGCCGACAGCCAGCACGGCGATCAGTCCATGAAATGGAAGATCAAGCGCTTCACCAATGACGAACTCAGGCAGAAATTCGTCGATGCCACGGTGCCGCAGGGCGAGTTCATCGGCCTGACATTCCCCGATCCCGATCTCAAATGGAACGAGGAGAAGGGCGGCTATGATTTCGGTGCCATCGACTGGGATGAATTCTGGCGCGTGGTGAAGGGCCACGGACCGATGAACCGCGAGCGGCTGGCGGCCCGGCAGAAGGCCTGGGACGACGGTGCCTGGGTGCGCGAGGCGGTGCTGGCGCATGCCGAAAAACGCAAGGCCCGCCGCGAGGCGGCAAGAATGGCTGCGGAGTGAGAGAGATGACCAGGAACCAGATCCCCCTTTGGGAAGTATTCATCCGCCCGCGCAACGGGCTTGCACACAAGCATTGTGGCTCGGTGCATGCGGCTGACGAGGTGATGGCGCTGCAGGCGGCCCGCGATGTCTATACGCGGCGCGGCGAGGGCACCTCAATCTGGGTGGTGCCGTCTGCCGCGATCACCGCTTCGGACCCTGAGAACAAGGCGGAGAATTTCGAGCCGGCGCTCTCCAAGGTCTATCGCCACCCGACCTTCTACGAAATCCCCGAAGAAGTGGGGCATATGTGATGATGGCGGCGGTTTCCCGCGAGGCGCTGACGGCTTTCCTGCTCAGGCTCGCCGACGATCACCTGGTCATCGGCCACCGGCTTTCGGAGTGGTGCGGCCATGCGCCGATGCTCGAGGAAGACCTCGCCATGCCGAACATGGCGCTCGACCTTATCGGTCAGGCGCGCGCGCTTTACCAATATGCCGGCGAGGTGGAGGGCAAAGGACGCGACGAGGATCAGATCGCCTATCTGCGCCGCGAGCGCGATTATGTGAATTGCCTGCTCGCGGAACGCGAGAATGGCGATTTCGCCCACACCATGCTGCGCCAACTGTATTTCGCGGCCTTCATGCAACCTTTCTGGCAGGGCATGCTTTCGTCCAGCGACAGGCATCTGGCTGGCATTGCCGGCAAGGCGGAAAAAGAGGTCGCCTACCATATTCGTCATGCCGGCGAATGGGTGGTGCGGCTTGGCGACGGGACGCCGGAGAGCACGCGGCGCATGCGGGACGCGGTCGATGCGCTGGCGCCCTATGTGGACGAACTTTTCGAAAGCGACGACGTGACGGTTGCGATGGCCGAAGCCGCGATCGCGCCCGATCCGTCGACGCTGCGCCCGGCCTTCGAGGCGATTGTCGACCCGATCTTCGCGGAGGCAGGGCTTGATTGGATCGAGGCACCCTATGGCCAGACCGGTGGCCGCCAGGGACGCCATGGCGAGGCGCTGGGCTATCTTCTTGCCGACCTGCAGCATATCCAGCGCACTTATCCGGGAATGGTGTGGTGAGCGGGCAATCGGAGAAGAGGGGGGGCGGAGACGCATCCCTCCGGCCTTCCGGTCATCTCGCCCTCAAGGGGGCCGGCCATCTCGCCCTCAAGGGGGCCAATCATCTCGCCCTCAAGGGGGAAAGTGAAGAAACGCTTGCCCCTGAAGAGCGTGCCTACCGCGCGGCGGCCTGCGTGGTCGATCCGGAGATTCCGGTCGTCACCATCGCCGATCTCGGCATCCTGCGTTCGGTGAGCATGGAAGGCGATACGGCGGTGGCACGGGTCACGCCCACCTATACGGGATGTCCGGCGGTGCTGGCCATCGAGCTTGCGGTGGAGGCGGCATTGCGCGACGCGGGTTTCAAGCCGCGCGTCGAGCGCGTCATCACCCCCGCCTGGAGTACGGACTGGATCACGCAGGAAGGCCGGGAAAAGCTGCGCGCCTATGGCATCGCGCCGCCGGCGCAGGCTTCCACCTCCGTTCGCGCCCTGTTCGGCGAAACGGAGGTGGCCTGTCCGCGCTGCGGCTCGCACGAAACCGCACGCATTTCCGAATTCGGCTCCACAGCCTGCAAGGCGCTTTATCGCTGCACGGCCTGTCACGAGCCGTTCGATTATTTCAAATGTATCTGAGGTGAGGATGGTACCGCGTTTTCACGACCTGAAAGTGGCTTCTATCGAACGGCAGACGCCGGAAGCCGTGGCGATCGCCTTCGAGGTGCCGACGGACTTCGCGGAGGCCTTCGCCTTCACGCCAGGCCAGTATCTGACGCTGTCGGCTGAGATCGATGGGCAGGAGGCGCGCCGTTCCTATTCCATCTGTTCAGCCCCTGGCGATCCGTTTCTCCGTGTGGGTGTGAAGAAGGTCGCCGACGGACGGTTTTCCTCCTTCGTGAACGATGTTCTGAGCGTCGGGGACACGATTCGCGTGATGCCGCCGCAGGGGCGCTTCACGGCATTGAAGGGCGAGCGGCACGACTATCTGCTTTTTGCGGCGGGCTCGGGCATTACGCCGATGCTTTCCATTGCGCGCACGGTCCTGGCACATGAACCCGACAGCACGATCACGCTCGTCTATGGCAATCGTTCGACCGAGACGATCATGTTCCTGGAAGAGCTGAACGACCTCAAGGACGGCCATATGGGGCGTTTCACGCTCATTCACCTCCTGTCGCGCGAGGCGCAGGACGTGGCGCTTTTCAACGGGCGCATCGATGCCGGACGGGTTCGCGAACTGGCCGATGGCGGGCTGATCGATCCGGCGGCGATGGACGGCGTGTTCCTGTGCGGACCGGGTGAAATGATCGAGGCCGTCTCCGGCGTTCTTCAGGAGATGGGCGTCGAGCGCGACCGCATTCGCTTCGAACGCTTCACGCCTTCGGGCACGGCGCCAGCGCCTCGCAAGGCCTCGCAGGCTGCGCGAGAAGCCGTTCAGGAAGGCGTTGCCGTTGAGGTGGTGGTCGACGGGGTGCGCCGCAGCTTTTCCATGCAGGATGCGGACAACACGGTTCTGGATGCCGCCCACAAGGCGGGTATCGAGCTGCCTTACTCCTGCGCCGGCGGCATGTGCTGCACCTGCCGGTGCCGTGTCGTGGAGGGCGGTTCGGAGATGGCCGTCAATTTCTCGCTGGAACCCTGGGAGGTGGAAGCGGGCTTTACCCTTGCCTGCCAGACCCGGCCGACATCGCAGAAGCTGGTGCTTGATTTCGACGCCGCCTGATGGCGGGCATTTAAAGCACGCTCAAGTCGAAACCGGAGGCGATGAAGTCTGCCACGAGCTTCACGTTCAGCGCGACGATGACGGCCGCGATCAGCGCGGCTGTGGCGATGAGCCATAAGGGCGCGCGCAAGCTTCCCATCTTGCGCCGGTCGGCTGTGAACTGCACCAGCGGAATGACGGCGAAGGACAGCTGGAGACTGAGCACCACCTGGGTCAGGATCAGGAGGCGTCCGGTGCCGCTTGCCCCGTAATAGACGGTGGCGATAGCCGCCGGGACGATGGCGATGGCGCGAGTCACCAGCCGCCGCAGCCACGGCTTGATGCGCATTTTGATGAAGCCTTCCATCACCGCCTGGCCTGCCAGTGTCGCGGTGACGGTCGAATTCAGGCCGCTGCACAGAAGCGCAATTCCGAACAGGATGGGGGCGAGCGCAGAGCCGAGCAGCGGTTCCAGAAGCGTTTGGGCTTGTGCGATGTCGGTCACGTCGTTGCGGCCCGTGGAATGAAACACGGCGGCTGCGAGAATGAGGATCGATGCATTGATGAGCAGCGCGAACATCAATGCCAGCGTTGAATCGAGTGTCGCAAAGCGCAATGCCTCGCGTTTTTCCGCTTCGCTCGATCCCCAGGCGCGGGTCTGGACGATGGCCGAGTGCAGATAAAGATTGTGCGGCATGACGGTCGCACCAAGGATGCCGAGCGCGATATACAGCATGTCGGGGTTGGTGATGATGTCCGTCGTGGGCGCGAAGCCGCGGATCACCGCGCCCCATTCGGGATCGGCAAGTCCGATCTGGACGGTAAAGCACAGGGTGATGATGGCCAGCAACGCCATCACCAAGGCTTCCAGATAGCGGAAACCGATCCGTTGCAGGTAGAGGATGAGAAACACGTCCAGCGCGGTCACCACGACGCCAATCTCGAGTGGCAAGCCGAAGATCAGATTGAGGCCGATGGCGGTGCCGACCACTTCGGCGATATCGGTTGCAATAATCGCGATTTCGGCCAGCAGCCATAACGGATAGGCGGTCCAGCGGGGGTAGGCGTCGCGGCAGGCCTGTGCGAGGTCGCGTCCGCTGGCGATGGCAAGCCGCGCACAAAGCGCTTGCAGGACCACGGCCATCAGGTTGGATACCAGCGCCACGATCAGCAGCGCATATCCGAATTTCGAGCCTCCCGCGATGGAGGTTGCCCAGTTGCCGGGATCCATATAGCCCACCGCCACCATGTAGCCGGGACCCACAAAGGCGGCGAAACGGCGAATACGGCTGGCCGAGGGGCGGATCTGAATGGAACGGTGGACGTCCGAAAGCGCGGCGTCGCCGCGCCTGTTGCGCCAGCCGCTTTCCCGAACCTCGTCCGGCGGAACTTTCGATGAAGGGTGATCGAGCACAGGCGCTCTTTAATGCAAATGAATTTCAAAAGCGATAACGTATTGCGCGCCCTTGTGCAAGGGGATGGCGGGAACGGAGGGCCGGAACCGGAGAAGACGCTGGCTATATGGCTGTATGGCGGGGGTGAAGGCGGTGCGGGGGGCGTATTGCAGATGCCGGCGGCGGAGAGACGAGCCCCGCCGCTTGCATCCGGGTGCACCGGATGGTCTGCACCCGGCTCGCGGTGTCAGTTCGACAGAAGGCGCTTGCGCTGGTCGAACTCTTCGGCATCGATCTCGCCGCGGGCAAAGCGCTCCTTGAGGATGTCGAGAGCCTTGCCGGCATTGTCGGTTCGGGCCGTCGCTCCGAGCACGCCGAAAGCCCGCAGCACAAGAACAACGGCCACCACCAGGGCGGCAAGCAGGATCAGCATGAAGAGCAGGCCGAAAATCATTCCGAACCCGCTGCCGTAACCGCCGTCCCACATCATGCCGGGGCCGTGATAATATCGATCACCAGGTCCCGCCTGGGCGAGGGCGCCGGTGACGCCCGACAAAAACAACGCCGGCAGTGCAAGCGTATGCGAAACAATCCGCAAACCCGAAATCATGGCAGTCTCCTTTCATGACGGCTGGATTGCCTGAGGGAAAGGAAGAATGCGCCGATCGCAGCCGACGGGCCTTGATACGGATCAAGGCCCGAGAACGGCGATGGAGCGAAGGTTTATGCGGTCGAATTCCTACCGCTTTTCACGGATGTCGGTCAGGGTGCGGGTGGGGGTGATCGCCTCCGGATCGAGCCGGATTTCGATCAGGGCCGGCTTGCCGCTGGCGCGAGCGCGCTCGAAGGCCGGGGCGAAATCGGCGGTCGTTTCCACCCGTTCGCCATGGCCGCCATAGGCAAGGGCGAGAGCGGCGAAGTCCGGGTTGCGAATGTCGGTGCCCGAGACGCGGCCGGGATATTCGCGCTCCTGATGCATGCGGATCGTGCCGAAGATGCCGTTGTTGACCACGATCACGATGATCGGGAGGTTCTCCTGCACGGCGGTTGCGAATTCCTGCCCGTTCATCATGAAGCAGCCGTCGCCCGCAAAGGCGATCACCTCGCGCTCGGGAAACAGCGCCTTGGCGGCAACGGCGGCCGGCGTGCCGTATCCCATGGAGCCGGATGTCGGCGCGCCCTGCGTGGCGAAGCGGCGGAAGCGGTGGAAGCGGTGAACCCAGGTGGCGTAGTTGCCGGCGCCATTGGTCAGGATCGCGTCTTCGGGCAACACCTTTTCCAGATAGGTCATGATCGGCCCCATCTGCACCGCACCAGGGCCCTGTTCGGGCGGTGTCGACCAGTCGAGATAGGACTGATGCAGCCGCTTCGTCTCCTCTGCCCAGGGCGTGTTGCCCGCCGGCAGCGAAGCGAAGGCTCTGGCGAAAGCCGCGCTGGAGGCGTTGATGGCAAGGGTGGGGCGGTAGACGCGGCCAAGCTCGCCGGCATCGGCATGGACGTGAACGAGCTTCTGGTCCGGATAGGGGCTTTTCAGAAGCGTGTAGTCGGAGGAGGGCATTTCGCCGAAACGGCCGCCGACGAGCAGAACCAGATCGGCATCCTTGATGGCGGCTGCGAGTTTCGGGTTGGGACCGATTCCCACATCGCCGGCATAGGAGGGGTGGAGGTGATCGAAGAGCATTTGCCGCCGGAAGGAACAGCCGACCGGCAGTGCCCAGGCAGCCGCCGCCTTTTGCATGGCGGCGACGGAGGCTTCGTCCCAGCGCGTTCCGCCCAGAATGACGAAGGGGCGCTCGGCGCCTTTCAGGAGAGCGGCGAGCTCGGCCATCTGGGCTGCGCCCGGCTCGGTCTCGACCGGGGTCCAGGTCCGTGCCGCTGGTGCTTCCACCATGCTCGTCAGCATGTCTTCGGGAAGCGCGATGACCACCGGACCCGGACGGCCCGACGTGGCGATGGAAAAGGCGCGGGTGAGGATTTCGGGTATGCGGCTTGCGTCCTCGATCTCGGTCGCCCATTTGGCGATGGGACCGAAGAAGGCGCGGTAGTCCACTTCCTGGAAGGCTTCGCGTTCGCGCGCGTGGCTCGCGATCTGGCCGATGAAGAGGATCATCGGGATCGAATCCTGCATGGCGATGTGGATGCCGGGCGAGGCGTTGGTGGCGCCGGGGCCGCGTGTCACGAAGCAGATGCCGGGTTTGCCGGTGAGCCGCCCATGGCAGTCGGCCATCATCGCCGCGCCGCCTTCCTGGCGGCATACGATGTTGCGGATATCGGAATCGTGAAGCGCATCGAGAACGGCAAGATAGCTTTCGCCGGGAACGCTGAAGACGCGGTCGACGCCATTGGCCTCAAGACAATCGACGATGAGCTGGCCGCCGGTTTTCATTCTTCGCCTTCTCCAATTTCGCTCAGGATTTCCGCGGTGTGTTCGCCCAGCCTCGGGCTTGGCCTGCCATAGACCGGCGGTGTTGCGGACATCAGCATAGGCGCGCGCACCGAGGGCAAAGTGTTGCCATGCCCATCATCCAGTTCCATGCGCATGCCGCGTGCGACCGTCTGCGGATCGTCGAACATCTCGCCGATGGTGTTTATCGGGCTTGCGGGGACGGCGTTGGCATCGAGCCTTGCCAGAAGCGGGGTCTTGTCCCATTCGGCAAGCCTTGCCACAATCGCTTCCCGCAGCGCGGTGCGGTTTTCGACACGGGCCGGGTTGGTCGCAAAGCGCGCATCGCCGGGCAGCGCGTCCAGCCCCACAATGGCGCAAAAGCGCTGGAACTGCCCGTCATTGCCGACCGCAAGGATGATATGGCCATCGCGCACCGGCAGAACCTCATAGGGCGCGATGTTCATATGGGCGTTGCCCATCTGCACCGGCGAATTGCCCGAAACGAGATAGTTGAGGTTCTGGTTGGCGAGCACCGAAACCTGCGCGTCGAACAAAGCCATGTCGATGTGCTGGCCCTCGCCGGTGGCCTCGGCATGGCGTAGCGCGGCCTGAATGGCGATCACCGAATACAGGCCGGTGAAGATGTCGCTGACCGCGACGCCGACCTTCTGCGGTTCGCCGCCCGGTGCGCCGGTGATCGACATCAGACCGGACATGCCCTGGATGATGAAATCGTAGCCCGCGCGCGGCGCGTAGGGGCCGGTCTGACCGAAGCCCGTGATGGAGCAATAGACGAGACGCGGGTTGATCGCCTTCAGGCTCTCATAGTCGAGGCCGTATTTCCTGAGGCCGCCCAGTTTGAAATTCTCGATCACCACGTCCGCCGTGGCGATCAGCTTCCTGAGCTTTGCGGCCTCTTCGGGGATCGAGAAATCCAGCGCGACGGAGCGCTTGCCGCGGTTGCATGCGTGGTAGTAGGCGGCGGAAAGGTTTTCCCCATCCTCGCCCATAACGAAGGGGGGACCCCATTTGCGGGTGTCATCGCCGCCATTGGGGTTTTCCACCTTGATGACATCGGCGCCGAGGTCGGCAAGAAGCTGGCCCGCCCAGGGGCCTGCGAGAATGCGCGCGAGTTCGATGACGCGTACGCCTTTCAACGGTGGGTTTGCCATGATCCTCCGCGGCCCTTCTGAAGAAATGCGCCTCCTGAGTAGCAAAGCTCCCCGTGTGCGGCCAGACGAGGAGACTGCATTATTTCCGCATCAATTGATGATTTTTTCGATCCAAGTTTGCTTCGATCCAGCGCAGAAGGTCGCGCATGGCCTCGTCGGCCTCGGGTTCGTTGAGGGTTTCATGGCGGGCCAGCGGGTAAAGTCTGATCGTGACATCGCCAAAGCCATTTCGCTTCAACACTTCGGCAGTGCGCTGCACGATCCTGCCGCCGCCGGTCGATGGATCGGCACCGCCGCCAACCAGATGCAGAGGCAGATCCTTGCGGGCCGCATTGTATTCGCTGCGATCGGCGGCGATCAGGCTGAGCTCGAAGAGTACCGACCAGACGCCGATCGAGACATCGAACCCGCAGAGCGGATCCTGGACATAGCGGTCCACCTCCTCGGGAACGCGCGAGAGCCAGTCGAATTCCGTACGGCGCTGCGGAAACGCGCGCGCCCAGCTTGCGAAGGTGAGCCTGGGGACAAGGCGGGAGGGAACATCAGAACCGAGCCGGAAACGCTCGATCGCGAGAATCGCCTTGCCGGCGAGGGCTTCCGGGCGCGTGGCGAAAGGGGCGTTCCAGGCAGCCACCCCGGCAATCCGGCGTGAATGGCGCAATGCGTAGGCGAGGGCGATCATGCCGCCCATGGAGTGACCGAACACGAAGACGGGAAGGCCGGGATAGGCGCTTGCGATGTGGTCATGCACCGCTCCGACATCGGCAAGGATGGTGTCCGCATTCGCGCCCGGACCGAAATGACCAAGGGGAGCTCCCTCGGCCTTCGTCTTGCCATGGCCGCGGTGATCCTGGGCGAGAACGTGGAAGCCGTGCGCGGACAGAAGGGTTGCAAGTCGGGCATAGCGCCCGGCATGTTCGGAAAGCCCGTGATTGACCTGTATGACCGCCCGCGCAGGGCCCTGGGCCGCTTTCCTGAGAAGCCTCAGATCGGCGCCGCTTGGGCTGGCCAGCCGCATTTCACCGTCGAATGCCATCGAGCCTCCACCATTCCCTTCTGCCATCCCCAACTGGCATCCGCATTGGCATCCCCACTGGCATCCCCACTGGCATCCCCACTGGCATCCCCACTGGCATCCCCACTGGCATCCATTGCCCCGCTGCGTTCTTTGGCCTACATACGCAGCGCGTCGGGTCGACCAATTCGCCACGACGCCAGTCAGACCTGATCCCGATTCGACCTGTTACGGAGCGCGACGAGCCAAATGGCACGCCAATTCATCTATCACATGTCCGGCCTCAACAAGAGTTTCGGCGCCAAGAAGGTTTTGGAGAACGTCCATCTTTCGTTCTACCCGGACGCGAAGATCGGCATTCTCGGCCCCAACGGCGCCGGTAAGTCGACCGTCCTGAAGATCATGGCGGGGCTCGACAAGGAGTTCACCGGCGAGGCATGGCTTGCCGATGGCGCGACCTGCGGATATCTGGCGCAGGAGCCTGAACTCGACCCGGCGCTCAATGTGCTGGGCAATGTGATGGAAGGCGTCGCCGCCAAGAAGGCTGTCCTCGACCGTTACAACGAACTGATGATGAATTACTCCGACGAGACGGCGGAGGAGGCATCGCAGCTTCAGGACCAGATCGACAGCCAGAATCTGTGGGACCTCGATTCCCAGGTGGAGATGGCCATGGAGGCGCTGCGCTGCCCGCCGGGCGAGGCCACCATCGACAATCTGTCGGGCGGTGAGAAGCGCCGCGTGGCGCTCTGCCAGCTCCTGCTGCGCCAGCCCGACCTGCTCCTCCTCGACGAGCCGACCAACCATCTCGATGCCGAGACGACGGCCTGGCTCGAAAAGCATCTGCGCGAATATCCGGGCGCGGTAATGATCATTACCCACGATCGCTACTTCCTGGACAATGTCACGGGCTGGATTCTCGAGCTCGATCGGGGGCGCGGCATTCCCTACGAGGGCAATTATACCGCCTATCTGGAAGCCAAGGCCAAGCGCATGGCGCAGGAAGGCCGCGAGGAGGCCGCCCGCGAGAAGGCGCTGGCGCGCGAGCGCGAGTGGATCGCGGCAAGCCCCAAGGCGCGCCAGGCCAAGTCCAAGGCGCGTATCCGCGCCTATGACGAACTTGTGCGTGCAGCCGGCGACCGTCGTCCGGGCGACGGCCAGATCGTCATCCCTTCCGGGGAGCGCCTGGGCTCGGTGGTGATCGAGGCGGAGGGCCTGAGCAAGGGATTTGGCGACCAGCTTCTGATCGATGGTCTCGACTTCAAGCTGCCGCCCGGCGGCATCGTCGGCGTGATCGGCCCCAACGGCGCGGGCAAGACCACGCTTTTCCGCATGCTGACGGGGAAGGAAAAGCCCGATTCCGGCGCAATCCGTGTCGGCGACACGGTGAAGCTTGCCTATGTGGACCAGAGCCGCGACGCGCTCGATCCCGACAAGACCGTCTGGGAAGAGGTTTCGGGCGGCAACGACATCATCAAGCTCGGCAAGCACGAGATGAACAGCCGGGCTTATTGCTCCTCGTTCAACTTCAAGGGCGGAGACCAGCAGCAGAAGGTGGGATCGCTTTCCGGCGGTCAGCGCAACCGCGTGCACATGGCCAAGCTCCTGAAGGAGGGTGGCAACGTTCTTCTGCTCGACGAACCCACCAACGATCTCGATACCGAGACGCTTGCTGCGCTCGAGGATGCGCTGGAGAACTTTGCCGGCTGCGCCGTCATCATCTCGCATGACCGCATGTTCCTCGACCGGCTGGCGACGCATATCCTCGCCTTCGAGGGGGACAGCCATGTGGAATGGTTCGAGGGCAATTTCGAGGATTACGAGCAGGACAAGATTCGCCGCCTCGGTCCCGACAGCGTGAACCCGAAGCGGGTCACCTACAAGCGCCTGACGCGCTGATCCGGGTGCTTTCCAAAGGGCCGGTTTTCCCCGCGCTGCAAGGCGTTGGGGGCAGCCGGTCCTTTCCATCGCGCCTCCATTCCGCCCCATTGGCATTCTCTTAGGGTGTTACGGCTAGTCTCAGGCCGTGATGAGCGGGGAGCGTGTGTCACCTTGACTCTGCCTCCCCCTGGCGTAAATCCGCATTGAGGGCAAACACGGGCAGGGATCATGCTACGGCGTACCAGCGAGCAGGGTGCTTCCGAAATCGCGAACCGGGATTTCAGCGCCCGGCGTTCCAACGCAATGACACGAGTCTGCGTGAGCGGGATCGGTGTGGAAATTCCCGAAGCCTCCATTTCCAATGAGGAGCTTGTCGAGAGCTTCAACAGTTGGGTGGATGCGGAGAATCCGAAGCGCGAGGCCAAGGGGTTGCCGCCTCTTGCCAAGTCTGACGCGGGCTTCATCGAACATGCCTCGGGCATCAAGCGGCGGCACGTCTATGAGCGCGAGGGGATTCTGGATCCTTCACGCATGGCGCCGAGAATCCCAGCGCGAGCCGATGACGATCTTTCCGTCATGGCGGAGTTCGGCGTGGCGGCGGCGCAGAAAGCACTCGATCACGCGGGTGTTTCGGCGCGCGACGTCGACCTTGTTATCTGCGCTTCGGCGCATCACCAGAGGCCTTATCCGGCCATCGCCATCGAAATCCAGAAAGCTATCGGTGCCGTTGGCGCGGGTTTCGACATGGGGCTTGGCTGTTCCTCGGCGCTTGCGGGACTGCATGTGGCCACGAACCTGGTGCGCGCCGGCGCGCATCGGCGGGTGCTCGTTGTGACGCCGGAGCTTATCACGGCCCATCTCAACTTCCGGGACCGGCAGACGCATTTCATCTTCGGCGATGCGTCGGTTGCCGTGCTGATAGAGGCGCTGGGAGCCTCGGAGGAGCGGCCGGGACGTTTCGAGATTGTCGATACCGGTTCCTGGACACAGTTTTCCAACAATATCCGCACCAATTTCGGTTTTCTGAGCCGGGTTGCGCAGGAAGACCCGTCCTACATGGAGATCGAGGGAAACCTCATCAAGCAGAACGGGAACAAGGTCTTCAAGGACGTCACCATTGCCGGGCATCAGTTCATCGTCGATTTCCTGGCCGAGCACGGGCATACGCCCGAGACCATGCGGCGTTTCTGGCTGCATCAGGCCAATGCACGCATGAACGCGATGATCCTGAAGCTTGCTTTCGGAACCGAGGTGGGACACGACCGCGCTCCCATGGTGCTCGACCGGCTCGGCAATACGGCCGCCGCCGGCGCCATCATCGCGCTCAAGGAAAATCATGAGGACATGAAAGCCGGCGAGCACGGGCTGTTGTGCGCGTTCGGGGCGGGCTATTCCATCGGCGGCGCGCTGATGCGCATGATGTAGGGCGCACGGTCCGCCGCTCAGCAATCCAGATTGTTTTCGACAGATTCTTCCTCGGGGTCCAGAAGGCGCGTGGCGCGCCAGCGGGTCAGCACCTCGTTGATTTGGGTCACCACGAAATGCCGGGCGGCGTCACGGTCATAGCCTTCATCGAGCAATTCTTCATATTCGGTATGCACATGGCGCACGTGGGAAACAGTCGCAATCCATACCGCGATGGTTGCGGGAAGGGTACGCAGTTTCCGGTCGTCGGCCAGGGCGCGGATGGCCTCGGCGTCGGAATAGGGCGTCAGCGGCGCCAGAAGCGTCAGCGCCTTGTCGACGGCGCGATGCCTGGCCGTGGATGCGCGTCTTGTCAATTCTTGAAGCCTTTCGATCCCGTGTAGGACTGCGGGCGCACAGTGACGCGCGAAGCCTTGCCAAGCAAGTCTGAACGATATAAACATATCTTTATATCTGTTAGGAGATGCTGCGCATGCTGACGCGTCCGGCAATTCATCTCGACCATATGGTCGATACTTTGAAGGCGGCGGCCGAAACGAGCCGGCTGCGCATTCTCGTGCTGCTTGCGCAGGGCGATCTGACGGTCACGGATCTGACCGAGATTTTGAGCCAGTCGCAGCCGCGCGTCTCGCGCCATCTCAAGCTTCTCCTCGAAGCCGATCTGATCGCGCGGTACCAGGAAGGGTCATGGGCGTATTTCCGGCTTTCAGATGCCGATGCGGCGCGGGAGTTCGTGGATGGCGTTGTGGCGCGGCTTGATCGGGCCGATCCGGTGATCGACCGGGACTTCGAGCGTCTGGCGGCCATCAAGCATCGTCGCGAGGAGCGGGCAGCGGAATATTTCTCGCTCAACGCGGCAAGCTGGGACGAAATCCGCTCACTGCATGTACCCGACAAGGCTGTCGAAGAAGGGCTTCGCAAGCTTGTCGGCGACAGGCCGTTTCAGTCCATGGTCGATCTGGGAACGGGGACGGGGCGGCTTCTGGAGATTTTCGCACCGCTCTACCAGCGCGCTGTGGGCATCGATCTTTCGCGGGAAATGCTTGCGGTGGCGCGGGCCAATCTCGACCGTTCGGGAATCACTCACGCGCAGGTGCGCCTTGGCGACATCACCGCTCCACCCGTCGAGCGTGATGCGCATGATCTGGTGACCATTCATCAGGTTCTGCACTATCTCGACCGACCGGGCGTGGCGATCCGCGAGGCGGCAAGACTGTTGCGGCCGGGCGGGCGGCTGGCGATCGTCGATTTCGCACCGCATGAGCTGGAATTCCTGCGTGAGGAGCATGCCCATATGCGCCTCGGCATTGCAGACAACCAGATCGAGGAGTGGCTGGGGGAGGCCGAACTCGACCTTGAGAACACCCTTGAATTCGCGCCTCAGGGCGATGCCGGGAAGGGCCTTACGGTCAAGCTCTGGCTCGCTCGTGATCGGCGCATATTGCTGGCCGGGGCCGATGTTGCGGCAAATACCCAGGCAAATGCCCAGGCAAATACCCAGAAGGAGACGGCTTGATGCCGCAATCGCGATTTTCCCGCCAGCCCGATATGGCTGGCAAGCTCCGTGTTTCGTTCGAGTTCTTCCCGCCGAAGACCGACGCGATGGAGGCAAGGCTGTGGGAAACCGTGACGCGGCTTGCGCCGCTGTCTCCGGCCTTCGTTTCGGTGACTTATGGTGCCGGCGGCTCGACACGCGAGCGCACCGCGCGCACGGTGAAGCGCATTCTCGATGAAACGGCGCTGACACCGGTGGCGCACATGACCTGTGTCGATGCGACCCGTGAGGAAGTGGACCAGGTGATCGCCGAATTTGCGGGCATGGGGGTTTCCCGTTTCGTGGCGCTGCGCGGCGATCCCAGCGCGGGGCTGGGCGAAGCCTATCAACCCTATCCGGGCGGCTATGCCAATGGTGCCGAACTGGTTGGTGCCATGCGCCGGCAGGGGGATTTCGACATCTCCGTTTCAGCCTATCCGGAAAAGCACCCGGAGAGCCCGGATTTCGCGACCGATATCGATATGCTGAAGCGCAAGGTCGATAATGGCGCCACGCGCGCCATCACCCAGTTCTTCTTCGACAACGATGTGTATGAGCGCTATGTCGAACGCGTGCGCCGTGCGGGCATCTATATTCCGATCGTGCCGGGCATTCTGCCCGTGCATAATTTCACGCAGGTCGCCAATTTTGCCGGGCGTTGCGGTGCCCGTGTGCCCACATGGTTCGCCGAGCGTTTCGAAGGGCTTGAGAACGAGCCGGAAATCCACGCGCTGGTCGCCTCTGCGGTAGCCGCAGAACAGGTTCTCGACCTGATTGAGCGCGGCGTCGACGATTTCCATTTCTACACGATGAACCGGGCAGAGCTGCCCTATGCGATCTCGCACATGATCGGGATGCGCCCGCGCGGGAGCGAGGCAGAGGCGAGCCAGCCGGCGGCCGCCTGAGCGGGGTTTCAAAGATCGACTGCAAGAAGGGCCGGATTTACTCCGGCCCTTCTGTCTTCGGAAACAGTCCGAACAGTTCTACGATGTAACAAATGGCGCTTGGCTGCCTTGCTCGGTGGCGCGGCGGCAGTGGCCTATGGCAGGACGCCCATGATGAGGGCGCCGATGAAAACAAATGCTGCGCAAATCATCACTGCATTGACAGGCCGTGTCAGTCCCATGGCAAAGCCTCCTCTGCTTTAACGTTATGGATTCTATGGCAGAGCGAGGGCGCCGCAAAGCAGATTTTTTGCTGCGCTGCGGCAAGAATGGGAAAAATCCGTCCGCATTTCCGCCGTGCCATTTGAAATTGCTCAGCAATCGGTTCGATTCACATTTGTTAACAAGAGTGGTCCGAGCCGGTCGCCAGAGCTTTGCAGATGTGGGTTTGCAACGGTTTCGTTTCAAGATGTTTCAAGACGTTTCAGGCCCTTGAGGCATGTTACACGCTCGTGAAGAGCCGACATCACCTGCGGCGGGGATTTTCGCAGTCGCGCAACCGAATTTCGCGTCAAGCATTTTCCAGAAGGGGAGGATAGGCTAGTTTTTGCCCGGATGCCGGGTTTCCCGCGCGAATCGGAGACGCTGATGCAAGTGTTCGACACTGCCATAGATGCAGCCCTGAACCTCCGCCCCGATGAACCCGTCTATTGCTTTCGGCCGGAGGTGCTGAAAGCGGATGCCCGCTCCTTCATGAAGCAGTTCCCCGGAAAGACCGCCTACGCGGTCAAGACCAATGGCGAGCCGCTGGTCCTGAAAACCCTGGCGGAAGCCGGCGTTCAGGCTTTCGATGTGGCCTCTCCGGCCGAATTCGCCGCGGTGCGGGCGGTGGCTCCGGACGCGGAAATGCTCTATATGCATCCGGTCAAGGCGCAGTCGGATATCCGGCTGGCCCTTGAAGGATACGGTATCCGGGTCATTGCGGTCGACCATGAGGATGAGGTCACCAAGCTTATCCGGGTTGTGCGCGCGCTCGACATTGACCCCCGCGCTCTGACCGTCTTCGTGCGCATTCAGACGAAGGGGCACGCGACCTACGAATTGTCCAAGAAATTCGGTGCCGGACCGGCGCAGGCGGTTGAGCTCTTGCAGCGGCTTTCGCGACACGGCTTTCCTGTAGGCCTCTGCTTCCATGTCGGCTCGCAGATTCAGGATCCCGATACCTATGAAAGGGCGCTCGCCTCGGCGGACTGGGTGCGCAACCGGGCCGGCTTGCCGCTTGCGGGGCTTGATGTGGGCGGTGGTTTTCCGGCCGAATACGGTCACGACCCCAATCGCAGGAAGCCGGAGATGCCGAGCCTCGACGAGATCATGGCGCGGCTTCGGCAGGATATCTCGGAATGGGGGTTCGCTGAAACACCGCTGGTGGCCGAACCCGGCAGGGTGATCGTTGCCCGTGCCTTCTCACTCGTGGTGCGGGTGCTTCTGCGCAAGGGGCGCAGGCTCTATATCAATGACGGTATCTGGGCCTCCCTGTCGGATTCATGGACCGGCAAGATCACGTTGCCTGCCCGTTTCATCCCGGATCCGGCGATCCGCAGCCGCAATGGCGATCCTGACAAGCTGGTGCCGTTTCGCGTTTGCGGAGCGACTTGCGATTCAGTCGATATCCTGTCGCGCCCCTTCTGGCTGCCTGAAACGGTGGACACGGGGGACTGGATCGAAATCGGCCATATTGGCGCTTATTCAATGGCGCTCAGAACGCGTTTCAACGGGTTTTATCCGGACCTTTTCGTGGAGGTGAAGACTCCATTCGATGCCGGGAAGGCCCCGGACGGCTTTGCCAGTCTGGAGACGATGGCGGACTGAATATGCGGAGCGCAGTGCTTTTGCGTGCACAATGAACGCTGCTCCATCATTTTTCCGGCATTTATGCCGATGTCAGGTGATTCCACTTGACTGAAAAATGCTCCAGAAAGGAACCCCACGTTTGGAAGCAGCAGCCCACGCCGTTCCTCTGACCGAGATGGCGTTCGTCATCCTCGTCGCCATCGCGCTCGGACTTGGGCTGATGCGGCTCAAGCAACCGCCGCTGGTCGGTTTCATTCTTGCCGGCGTGGTTCTGGGGCCCACCGGTTTCGGACTCATCAGCAATTCGGACACCGTTTCGGCGCTGGCGGAAATGGGTGTCCTGATGCTGTTGTTCTTCATCGGGATGGAATTGTCCCTGAGAGCCTTCATCTTGAGCCTCAAGCCTGCCGTGCTTGTGGCCGCCGGTCAGCTCGCCGTGGCGCTCGCCATCGGCTTTGCCATAGCCTATGCGGGTGGGGCGCGCCTGTCGGAGGGGCTTATCTTCGGCTTCATCATCGGCTTGTCGAGCACGGTTGTGGCGATGAAGATGCTCGACGAAATGGACGAGTTGCGCGGCGATGCGGGCAGGATCGCCATCGCTGTGCTGATCGCCCAGGACATCGCCGTGGTGCCCATGCTCATCATCGTGTCGTCGCTTGGCGGGCAGGGGGCCGGAATCGTATCGGTGGCCGCCAAGGTGGTGTTGGCGGTGGGCTTTCTCGGCTGGCTCCTGTGGTGGCTTGGCCGGCGCGGCAAGCTGCGCGCGCCCTTCGCAGCCGGCATCGGCAACAATGTGGAAATTCTCGCCCTTGGCGCCATGGGCGTGTGTTTCGGCGCGGCGGCGTTTTCGGGTTTTCTGGGACTCTCGCCCGCCTATGGCGCTTTCGTGGCGGGGATCGTCGCGGGAAACTCCACCTTGCGGTCGCGCGTCATCCCTGTGATCGAGCCCATCCAGAGCGTATTGGTGGTGGTCTTCTTCCTGTCCATCGGCTTGCTGTTCGACCTCTCCTATATCTGGAACAATCTCTGGATGGTGCTGGGGGTCGCGCTGCTGGTGATCGCGGCGAAAACACTCCTCAATGTGTTCCTGTTGCGCCTGACGGGGCATGACCGGGAAACCGCGCTGATCGGCGGTCTTTCCATGGCGCAGATTGGCGAATTTTCCTTCGTGCTTGCGGCGGCCGGCCTGTCTGCGGGCGCCCTTGCGCCGGACAGCTACCGTCTTGCGATCGCGGTGACTGCCATATCGCTGCTTTTTTCTCCGGCCTGGATGTCGGTCATGCGGCGCATCGAGGATGTGGCGGCCAAAGGCTTTTCTTCCTATCGCCAGGCACTCTCGGAGGCCTATGCGGACGAGCTTGAGAATGTCGGCATGGGTATTTCATGGCTGCGCGCACGCCAGCGGGCCGCGCGATTGACCCTGACACGCTGGCGCGCCAGACGCGCGGTGGAGAAGGCGCAACGCGCGTTACGGAAAAAGGAAAGGGAAACCGCACAGGGAGAACGGGAAGAACAGGAAAAACTGTCGCTTTCCGATGTGGCCGAGGGCGGGAAGCCGGAGGCAGAGCCAGGGCCTGGAGGATAAAAGGCCGGACGTTTTCGTCCGGCCCTGAAACTCTCTTAAAAAATCAGAGATTTGAGAAAAGCGTCGGTGTCGGCCAACCGTCGGCCGGCAGCCCCAGCCGCAATTGCTCCTGCCGTACCGCCTCGCGGGTTCCCGCACCCAGGATGCCGTCCACGCCACCCACATCATGGCCGCGGTCGGCAAGCTTCTGCTGAAGCTGTTTCATCACTTCGGGTGCGAGCCCCTGATCGGGATTGCGCACGTTGAAACGCGGCTCGCCGGCAAGGCGCGCGGCCAGATGCGCTGCCGTCAGCGTGTAGACCAGAGACTGGTTCCACTCCAGATAGATGTCGTAATTGTCGAAGGCGAGGAAAGCGGGGCCCTTGTAACCCATGGGAAGCACGAGGCCAGCCTGGACCGCGTCGGTTTCCAGCGGGCTGCCATCGCGGCGGGTAACGCCCATCGCGGCCCATTCGGACCGCGGCAGCTTGTTCACGCGGCCGGTCTTTTCCCAAGCCATATGGTCGGGGATGCGCACTTCCTCCAGCCAGGGCTGGCCGGGCTTCCAGCCGAGCGATTGGAGGTTTTTCGCCGCTGTCAGAATGGCGTCCGGGGCACTGCCCTTGAGATCGACCTTGCCGTCTCCGTCGCCGTCCACACCCTTGGTGTAATAGTCCGAAGGCAGCATCTGCATCTGGCCGATCTCACCGGCCCATGCGCCCGTCACGGTGGCGGGCACCCAACCCTGATCGATCAGGTGGAGGAGCGAGATCAGTTGCGGTCGGAAAATCTCCGGCCGTCGGCAGTCATGGGCAAGCGTGGCGAGGGCGTTGAGGGTCGAGAAGTCACCCTGCACGGCGCCGAAATCTGTTTCCAGCGCCCAGAAGGAAGCGATCACCGGGCCGGGGACGCCGAACTCGTTCTGCGCGCGGGCAAAGGTGTCGGCATATTTCCTCAGGTTCGCCGCACCGTTCTTCAGGCGGTAGTCATTGATCATCCGGCCGGAAAATTCGGCGAAGGTCTGGTTGAACACGCCCTGCGCGCGGTCGCGCTGGAGCACTTTCTGATCGATTTGCGCCTGGGTGAGGGCGGAAAGGCCGCGCTCACCAATACCGTCGGCCGCGGCCTCGGCGCGCACGCCGTCCCGCCAGGCGCTGAAATCGCCGCCGCATTGCTGCGCCATGGCGGAGGTTGAAAAACCGAGCGCAACGGCAAGGCCGAGCGCAGAGATTCTTGCGTGCATTTGGAGGCTCCTGAAAATTCGACCGCTCAGCTCGCGTGGGCTTTCAGCCAGTTGCGCCAGGCAGAGCTGCTGCCGTTGAAAACGTTGATATCTGCCTTGCCCTCTATGCCGGGAATGACCCCGGTGCCGGTGTATTGCCAGAACACCCAAGGATGTTTCGAATATTTGTCATCAGGATGACCGGCAACGGAGCGTAACCAGAAGGGGTAGCCGCGGAACTGGCTGAGGCCGTTATCATCGAAGAAATCGATGGAGGTATAGATGATCGGCCGTTTGCCATAGTGCCGTTCGATCGCCTGCAGGAAGACGCGCATTTCGGCGCGAACCGTTTCGGCGGGAGGACGCAGCCTGCATGTGGGCGAGTGCGCGTTCCATTCCATGTCCAGAACCGGTGGCAGGGATGACTTTTCGCGTGGCACATTGCGGATGAACCATTGTGCCTGTTCGATGGCCGGGCGGCAGAAATAGTAGAAATGATAGGCGCCGCGCGGAATGCCGGCGGCCTTGGCCTGTTGCCAGTTGCGGGAGAAATAGTCGTCGACCCGGTCACCGCCTTCGGTGGCCTTGATGAAGGCGAAGGAGATGCCGTTGCGCGCCACCTTATGCCAATCCACCTCCGCCTGATATTTGGCGACATCGGTGCCATGGACGGAGTAATGCCAGGGCGCGCCGCCTTCCCATTCATGGGGGTCCGTATCGGCAAAGCGCATCTTGCCCGTGGCCGCCGGGCGGGCGGGCTTGGCGACATCGGAAAAATCGTAATCAGTGGTCGAACAGCCGACAAGAAAGGCGGTTAGACCGGCAAGCAGGCAACGGCGCAGAAACAACGGCAGCCTCTCAACAGCGAATCGACGGAAACGAAATCATTACAAGAGATAGGCCAAGATTGGCTGGCCGTCACGTCGCGATGGTTGGGGGACCGTGCGTCCTGTTGGACGCGCGAGGGAAGCTCAAACTTTTTTGTTTTGCCGCAATGATGCGGGGGGCAGATGAAGCCAGCTGACTGCAAAATGCTCTAAAGCATGGAGGAATATGGGAATGCACAGGGTTTTCGCGGTTGCCAGATGGGTGCTTCTCGGGGTGCTGCTTGCCGTGGTCGCGGCGTCCCTGTGGCTTTATCTCGCACCACCAGCCTTGATCCGGCTTGGCTCGAACTATGCCGCGAAGATCATATGCTCAAACGTGTTTCTGGCAGGGCGTGATGCAGAAACCGTGTTGCGCAACGACGTTCAGGCGCCGGGACATCCGCTTCTCAAGCTGATGCGTGTTTCCGTCGATCCTCAGGAAGCGAGCGTGCGGACGGGCCTGTTCGGTGCGTTTGGTGGCGGCCTTGCCGTTTATCGCGGCGGCACAGGCTGTGTTGCGGTTCCAGACGGCGATATCGCAGCCGCTGAAGGGCTGGATTTCACGCCGCCCGAACCCGCGCCGCGCCGCGCTTCCCTTTGGCCCGAGGGCAAGGAGACGGATGCGGCAGACTATCCGCAAATCGCGGCACTTCTGAACGATGAGCGGCTCGCGGGACCGGGCATGCGCGCGATGATCGTGGTGCAGCATGGCCGCATCATCGGCGAGCGCTACGGACCCGATATGGTGAGCGCGGATCAGCCGCTGATCGGCTGGTCCATGACGAAAACCGTCACTTCGGCTCTTGTCGGAACCGTGGTCGGGGCGGGAAAGCTCTCGGTTGACGACGATCACCTCCTTCCCGAATGGAGCGGCGACGAGCGCGCCCGGATAAAGGTCGCGGACCTGCTCGGCATGCAGAGCGGGCTCATCTTCAACGAGGATTACGGCGATGTGACCGATGTCACGCGCATGCTCTATCTGGAAAACGACATGCCTGCCTTTGTGGCCGATAAGCCCCTTGCCGGACCTTCCGGCACGATCTTCAATTATTCGAGCGGCACGAGCGTGCTGCTCTCGCGGGTCTGGCAGAACGCGCTCGACAGTGACGAGGAGGCTCTGGCCTGGCCTTACGAAGCGCTGTTCCGGAAGATCGGCATGGACAGCGCCGTTTTCGAAACGGATCCGCGAGGCACCTATGTCGGTTCTTCCAATCTTTATGCGCAGGCGCGCGACTGGGCAAAATTCGGCCAGCTCCTCCTGCAGGGCGGCGTTTGGAAAGGCGAGCAGGTTCTGCCGGTGGGGTGGGTGGACTACATGCGCACGCCGACAAAGGCATCGGGGGACGAATACGGGCGTCAGGTCTGGCTCCACGGGCCTCGCGCAAACACGCCGAAAGGTGTGCCGGAAGACCAGGGATTCGACCTGCCGAAGGACGCGTTCTGGATGCTTGGCCATGATGGTCAGACGATCACCGTGATTCCGTCACTCGACATGGTGGTGGTGCGGATGGGACTGACGCCATCCTGGCTCGGCTACAAGCCGCAGGCGCTGATAGAGGCTTTGTCGAAGCTGCCGGAGAGCCCGTCCTGACCGTCAGGCGGGCATCTGGACGACCGCTTTGATCGCATATCCCCTGAAAAGGGAATCGAACCGGAGGCTTGCGCCCAGTTTCTCGCATTCCGATTCAAGGACTTCGCGCATTGAATCACGCGGCGCCACATGGAATGCCGCAAGCCATTGCCGCAAGCCGGCACGAAACCAGCCGGGAAGGCGCTCCTGGCGACCGAAATCCACGATGTGCAGCGAGCCGCCGGGATGCAGGGCCGCCAGTGCGGCGGCGATGGTTTCCCGCCAGGGCGGGATCATCGAGAGCGAATAGGAAATGAAGACACGATCGAAACCGGTCTCGCCGAACAGGCGCGGGGTATCGAAGGCGGAGGCATCGGCCTGTGCCAGCAGGGCGTCTACACCTTCCCGCGCAAGCCGGGCTTGCGCGGTTGCCAGCATCTGACCTGAGATGTCGAGGCCGAACAGTCGCGCGTGAGGGAAGTGACGTGCGGTGAGCGAGAGGTTGCGACCGGTTCCGCAGCCGAGTTCAAGCACGCTTGCGTCTCGTGGCGCGGCAAGCTCCGCGATCATGCGGTCACGACCCAGAAGATAGTATTTCCGTGTCAGGTCGTAGAAATGCCGTTGGTGGCGATAGACACCGTCCATGAGCTGCGCATGGGCGCTTTCATCCAGCGTGCTCACGACCGGGCGGTCTCCGGCTTCACATAAAGGTGGAAGCCGCCATAGATTGCCGAGCGGTCATTCGCGGTCAGTTCGCGCGAACGCATTTTCTCGTAACGCCACTGGCTGAGCAAGGCATCCGAGATGCGACCAGGCAGCAGCGAGGGCGCGGCTGCGGTCCGGAAGATCACGCGCGCGCCAGGGGCTGCTGTGCGGGTGATTTCGCCCCACAGCGTGTTCAACTGTTCGTCGTTCATCCAATCCTGGGCGTCCAGAAGAACGAAACGATCGAGACTTTCCGACGGTTTGGCGCGCAGCATGTCGACGAGATTGACGTGGTGGACCGTCACACGGTCGACCGAAGAGCGGATGGTTTCGAAGTTCCGCTTTTCCAGATAGGCGGGCAGGGTGGCTTCGCCGTGGGCTGGATAGCGCCGGGCGAATGCCTGCCATGCGAAATAGTTTTCCTTGAGGGGAAAGTGGCAGGCAAGCTTTTCAAGCCGGTTGGAGAGCACTTCGGCCATGGTGCCGTCGCCCGCCGTCAGAAGGGAATCATATTGTGCCGGGGGGATGCCCAGGCCAAAGAGCGAAGCCTTGCGCGAGGTGATCCAGCGGATCGCGCCCCGGTCGAAAAGCGGCTTCAACTGCTCTTCGAAGAAGATGCGCTGATCGCGCAGCGTGCGCGCCTTCATGATGTCGGCGGGGTTTACGCCATAAAGACGGGCTGCTGTGTGGCCCGTTGCGATGAAGAAGCCAAGGAGACCACAGCTATAGAAATTTCGCGAGAAAGCTCGGATGCGCTGTCGCCCAAGCAGATCGCGGCCCTCCCAATGCCTGCGGGTTTTGGGGTCGAGATGGGGCGCGATGAAGCGCTCATAGGCCTCGCCATTGGCATGTTCGTTGGTGGCGCCGAAGAAGCGCAGCAGGTCGCCATGGGAGGGGAGCGTCCTGAAAGCGGTGAGCTTCAGCCGGTTCAGCGCCACATGCGCGGCGTTCAGGTCGACGGCGTCTATGCTTTTGGGCTGGCGGGTGAGATAGGCGAGCACGTTGCAGCCGCCCGATGCGATGGTGGCGATGCGGTGGCTCTCGTCGAGTTCCATCGCGGCCATGTCCACATCCGGGTCTTCCCATATCTGCGGGTAGACGAGGCCGGAAAACAGGAGCGCGAAAAGCCGCTCGGAAAGACCGGCCCGCGAGGCCGCGCGGTTCTGATAGACCGCCTTGCCGAGATGACGGCGGGTGGAAAGGCCGGAGCCTGCCGAAAGATCTGTCATGGGTCTCTCCCCTCAATCTTTCCCTGAGGGGCTACTGCGCTTCCATGACAGGCGCGTGAAGGCTTGGTGACGGAATGTGATGGGGATGTTGATGACGGCTCCTTCTCCCCGCACGCGGGGAGAAGGAGCCTCGACGTCAGTGTGTCGCCTCCGCCGGAACTGGAGCGGGGCTCAGGCCTTGCCGAAGCCGCCCGCCGTGGGCGTGGTGAGGATGACGGCTTCGCCGGCCTCGATCACGGTCTGGTCGCAGCCCTTGAGACGTTCGAGATGCCCATCCTTGCGGCGGACCTCGGTCTTGCCCATTTCGCCGTCGCCGCCGTTTTCGACACCGCGCGGCGGCAGCGTGCGATGGGAGGAGAGGATCGCGCATTCCATGGTTTGCAGGAAGCGGATCGTGCGCATTGTGCCGTCGCCGGCGGACCATTTTCCCTTGCCGCCCGACCCCTTGCGGATGTGGAAATCCTCAAGAAGAACGGGAAACCGCAACTCCAGGATTTCCGGGTCGGTGAGGCGCGAATTGGTCATGTGGACATGTACGCCGGAAGCGCCGTCAAAGCCGCGTCCGTCATTCATCCGCCCGGCGGGCGAGCCGGAGCAGATCGTTTCGTAATACTGATATTCGGCGTTGCCGAAGGTCAGGTTGTTCATGGTGCCCTGGCTGTTGGCGATGGCCTTCATGGCACCGAACAGTGCGTTGGTGACGTGCTGGGACGTTTCCACATTGCCGGCCACCACCGCTGCGGGATAGGCGGGCCGCAGCATGCAGCCTTCCGGTATGATGATGTTGATGGGCCGCAGGCAGCCGGCATTCATCGGGATAGACCCCTCCACCATCACGCGGAAGGCGTAGAGGACGGCGGCGCGGGTCACCGGCTCGGGGGCGTTGAAGTTGTTCTTCTCCACCATCGAGGTGCCGGTGAAATCCACCGTCGCCTCGCGCTTTTTTCGGTCGATGCTGATCCTGACCCGGATCACCTGGCCGGTGTCGGTCGGGTATTCGTATTGCGAGGCGTCCGGAAGGCGCTCCAGGACCCGGCGCACGGCTTCGGCCGCATTGTCCTGAACGTGTCCCATATAGGCTTCGACAACCTCCAGGCCGAACTGGTCGATCATCTTGCGCAGTTCCGCCACGCCCTTTTCGTTGGCGGCAATCTGCGCTTTCAGGTCGGCGATGTTCTGGTGCGGATTGCGCGCCGGGTAGGGGTGGTCGGTGAGGAGGGTGTGCAATTCCTTCTCGCGGAACCGCCCGCCCTCGACCAGATGAAAATTGTCGAACAGCACGCCTTCCTCGTCCACTGTGGTGGCGAGCGGCGTCATGGAGCCGGGGGCGGTGCCTCCGACATCGGCATGGTGGCCGCGCGAGGCGGTATAGAACAGGATGTTCTCGCCCGCGTCGTCGAAGACGGGGGTCACGACGGTGATGTCGGGCAGGTGGGTGCCGCCATTATAGGGGGCATTCAGGGCGAAGACGTCGCCGGGACGGATCCTGCCTTCGTTCAGGCGGATGACGGTTTCCACCGAGCGGTCCATGGAGCCCAGATGCACCGGCATGTGCGGCGCATTGGCGACCAGAGCGCCGTTGCGGTCGAAGACAGCGCAGGAGAAATCGAGCCGTTCCTTGATGTTGACCGAATAGGCCGTGTTCTGGAGTGTCACGCCCATCTGCTCGGCGATCGACATGAAGAGGTTGTTGAAGACCTCCAGCATCACCGGGTCGGCCTCGGTGCCGAGGGCTGCCATGCGCGACTTCTTTTCGACGCGGCGCATGAGAACGTGGTCGAGCTCGGTGATCTCTGCCTGCCAGCCCGGCTCCACGACGATGGTCTGGTTCGCCTCGATGATGAGGGCGGGGCCGGAGACTTTTGCACCGTGGGAAAGCTCGCTCCGGCGGAAGACACCCGCCTCGCGCCATGCGCCGTCACAGAAGACGCGACGTGTCTCGCGCGCGGTGGGGCGCGAGACGGTGGCCGCGTTCTTCTTTTCCTGCGGCTTGCCGTCGCTGGCATCGAGCCCTTCGACGCTGACGGCTTCGACGACCATCGGCTTGTTGTCGTAGACGAAGCCGAACTGCGCCTTGTGGGCCACCTCGAATGCGGTCTTTGCAGCATCGAGCGAGGCATCGTCGAAGGCGACGGGCAGGGTGGTGTCGGTTCCCTCGTAGCGGATTTCAAGTTTGGTGCGCCAGGCAATGCGCTCGCCCGTGATGCCCTGATCGGCGAGTTCTGCGCGAACATCCTCGCGCAATGCTGCAGCAAGCGCCTCGATGGCTTCGAGCGAAGCCTGCCCGAAGGGCTTCAGAAGGGCCTGCTGGCGTGAGGCGAAAACGGTCGCAAGGCCGATGCCATAGGCCGAGAGGAGGCCGGACATGGGGTGGATGAGCACGGCTTCCATACCCAGCGCATCGGCCACCAGACAGGCGTGCTGTCCGCCAGCGCCGCCGAAGCAATTGAGAAGGTATCCGGTCACGTCATAGCCGCGCTGCACGGAAATCTTCTTCACGGCATTGGCCATGTTCTCCACCGCGATGGTGATGAAGCCTTCGGCCACCGCCTCGGGTGGACGGCCATCGCCGAGCTTTCCCGCAAGCTCGGTGAAGCGGGCGCGCACGGCGTCCACGTCGAGCGGCTCGTCCTGATCGGGACCGAAAATGGCGGGGAAGAAATCGGGCTGCAACTTGCCGAGCATGACATTCGCGTCGGTGACCGCAAGCGGACCACCGCGGCGATAGCAGGCAGGGCCGGGATTGGCGCCGGCGGAATCGGGGCCAACCTTCAGGCGGCTGTCCTCGTAATGCAGGATCGAGCCCCCGCCGGCGGCGACCGTATGGATGCGCATCATCGGCGCGCGGATGCGCACGCCGGCAACTTCCGTGTCGAAGGCGCGCTCATATTCGCCGTCATAATGGGTAACATCGGTGGAGGTGCCGCCCATGTCGAAGCCGATCACCTTGTCGAAACCGGCAAGACGCGCGGTCTCCACCATGCCGACGACGCCCCCGGCCGGGCCGGACAGGATGGCGTCCTTGCCCTGAAACTTGTCGGCGGCGGTGAGGCCACCCGACGACATCATGAATTTCAGACTAGGACCGCGGTTGCCTTCCGCGACGCCCAACTCGGCGGCCACGCGGTTCACGTATCGGGCAAGGATCGGGGAGAGATAGGCGTCGACCACGGTGGTGTCGCCGCGCCCGACGAGCTTGATCAGCGGCGAGGTTTCGTGGCTGACGGAGACCTGCGAGAAACCGGAGTCGCGACAAAGACTTGCCGCGGCTTTCTCGTGCTCGGGGTATTTCCACGAATGCATGAAGACGATCGCGATCGCATCGATCCCGTCCGCACGGGCGGCGGCGATCTGGTCCTTAACGGCCTCAAGGTCGAGGGCGGTTTCGACCGTGCCGTCGACACGAAGACGCTCCGGCACCTCGATGACGCGCTCGTAAAGCTGTTCGGGAAGAATGATCTCCTTGGCGAAGATGTCGGGACGGGCCTGATAGGCGATGCGCAGCGCGTCGCGAAAGCCCTTCGTGATCAAGAGAGCGACGCGGTCGCCCTTGCGTTCAAGAAGTGCGTTGGTGGCAACCGTGGTGCCCATCTTGACGTCGCCGATGCGTTCGGAGGGCATCGGCGCGCCTGAGGCGACGCCCAGGTGATCGCGAATGCCCTGGATGCCGGCATCCGCATAGGCTTCGGGGTTTTCCGAAAGCAGCTTGCGCGCATGCAGCCCGCCCCGCGGATCCTTGCCGATGACGTCGGTGAACGTGCCGCCGCGGTCGATCCAAAAATCCCATTTCCCTGCTGTCATGGCGTGTTCCTTCGCACTAAACTCCATGACAGGAGAAACACGTCATGGACAAAACGTCAATAAAATGTTGACATATTATTTGTGTGTGACAGTCTGACCTCTCGCTACGCAATGGAGTGGCGCAGCAAACAAATGGGAGCAGCAAAATGAAATATCTTGCGAAATCCGCAGTCCTCGCAGCCGCCATCGGTTTTTCGTCCGCCTTGACGGGGGGAGCCTGGGCGGAGACCAAGTGGGACATGCCGGTGCCCTATGGCGATACGAATTTCCACACCCAGAACATTGCCCAGTTCGCAGACGACGTGAAGGCGGCGACCAACGGCGAACTGGTGATCACGGTCCATTCCAACGGTTCGCTCTTCAAGCATCCCGACATCAAGAACGCTGTTCGCCAGGGCCTTGCGCAGATCGGCGAAATCCTTGGTTCGCGCCTTTCCAACGAAGACCCGATCTACGAGGCCGATTCCATTCCCTTCCTGGCAACCAGCTATGACGATGCCAAGAAGCTCTACGCTGCTTCCAAGGACGTGCTTGCCAAGAAACTCGATGAGCAGGGCCTGCAGCTTCTGTTCTCCGTTCCGTGGCCGCCGCAGGGCATTTACACGAAGAAGGAAGTCGGCAAGGTCGAGGACCTGAAGGGGCTCAAGATGCGCGCCTATAATGCGGCGACCGAGCGTCTTGCGCAGCTTGCGGGATCTCTGCCCACCCAGGTGGAAGTGCCAGACCTGCCGACCGCCTTTGCCACGGGGCGCGTGGAAGCCATGGTGACCTCGCCGTCGACCGGCGCGAATTCGAAGGTCTGGGATTTCCTGTCCCATTATTCCGACGCCCAGGCGTGGCTCCCGCGCAACATGGTGTTCGTGAACAAGGCTGCCTTCCAGGCATTGCCTGAGGACCAGCAGAAGGCCGTGCTTGAAGCGGCTGCCACTGCGGAAACGCGCGGCTGGGAAGCTTCCGTCAAGGAGACGGAAGAGAAAACTCAGGAACTGAAGGACAACGGCATCACCGTGACCACGCCGACGCCCGAGCTGAAGGAAGGCCTTGCCAAAATCGGCGCGACCATGGCCGAGGAGTGGGCCGCCAAGGCCGGCGATGAGGGCAAGGCCGTCCTCGACGCCTACAGAAACTGACCGCTTTGACCGGGCCGGGCGGAACCAACCGTCCGGCTCCCTTCGCCTGCTGAAAGCGGGCTGCATTCGTCGAAGCGGGAGTTCATGACGATGCGGAAATTACTAGACGGGCTTTACGGCGTTGCCGAATGGCTTGCCATGGCTGCACTCTGCGCCATCGGGCTTCTGGTGTTCGCCCAGGTTCTGGGGCGCGTGCTCGATACCATCCTGAAGCTGATGGGCCTGCCCCCTTATGGGTTTCTCGTACCCTCGCTTGCCGAAATCGCCGGCTTTCTTCTCGTTGGAGCGTCCTTTCTGGCGTTGGCCGGATCGCTGCGCGGCGGCGTCCAGATCCGCGTAACGCTGGTCATCGGCGCTATGCCCGAGAAAGTAAGGCGGTTCGCGGAAATCGCGGTGCTTTGCGTGGCGGCGGCTCTTGCTGCCTTCTTCTTCTATTACGCGGCCAAGCTCGCCATGGACAGCTATCGCTTCAACGAGCTTTCCTACGGGATCATCCCGATTCCGTTGTGGATTCCGCAAGCCGTGATGGCGGGGGGCATCGGCGTGTTCGCGATCTCCCTTCTCGACGATCTCGTGACACTGCTGCGTGGGGGGCTGGCATCCTATGCCCGTTCCGAGGTGCAGGCGGCGGAGGAGCTTTGATGGATCTGGCTTCGATTTCTCTGACGCTCGGCGTTGTTCTCCTGGCGCTTCTGGCCTCAGGGCTCTGGGTGGCGCTGGCGCTGATGGTTGCCGGTCTTCTTGCCATCTTTCTCATGGTTTCGGTGCCTCCCGGCGCCGTGATGGCGACGACTGTCTGGGGGGCCATCAATTCCTGGGACCTTGCGGCTCTTCCCATGTTTATCTGGATGGGGGAGATACTGTTTCGCACGCGGCTTGCCGAAGACATGTTCGCCGGCCTCGCGCCGTGGATGCGGCGGCTGCCGGGCAGGCTCCTGCATGTGAACATTCTCGGCTGTGCCATCTTCGCCGCGGTGTCCGGATCGTCCGCCGCCACCACGGCTACCATCGGGCGCATGTCCTTGCCCGAACTCAGGAAGCGTGGCTATGACGAACGGATGGCCATCGGCTCGCTGGCGGGATCCGGCACGCTGGGACTTCTCATTCCGCCCTCGATCATCCTGATCGTCTATGGCGCGGCGACGGAGCAATCCATTGCCAGGCTCTTCATCGCCGGCATTATTCCGGGGATGATGCTTGCGGCGCTGTTCATGGGGTACACCGCGATCTGGGCGCTCATCAATCGCGACCGCATGCCGGAGCCCGACCCACGCGTGCCGATCCTGGAGCGCATCTGGCAGACGAGGCGGCTCTTTCCCATTCTCGGGCTGATCGCTGGTGTGATCGGTTCAATCTATGGCGGTTTTGCCTCACCCACGGAGGCGGCCGTGGTGGGGGTCGCGCTCTCGCTCGGCCTTTCCTGGCTGACGGGAACACTTTCGCGGGCGACTTTTTTTGAAGCGCTGCGCAATGCCTCGCGGACCTCGTGCATGATCGTGCTCATTCTGGCCGGCGCTTCCGTGCTGACCGTGGCTATGGGATATACCGGCATTCCGCGCGCCCTTGCGCAATTCATCGCCGAACAGGGATTTTCGCCTTTCGCGCTGCTTGCCGCGCTCACGCTCTTCTTCGTGGTGCTCGGCTGCTTTCTCGACGGAATCTCCATCGTCGTTCTGACCGCGTCCGTCATCCTGCCGATGATCGAGGCGGCCGGGCTCGACATCATCTGGTTCGGCATCTATCTGGTGCTGGTGGTCGAGATGAGCCAGATAACGCCTCCGGTCGGCTTCAACCTGTTCGTCCTGCAAGGGCTTACCGGCTACAACATCCTGAAAGTGGCCGCGATGACCTTGCCGTTCTTCCTGATGATGATTGTTGCGGTCGTGCTCATCGTGCTCTTTCCGCAACTGGCGCTGTGGCTGCCGCAAACGATGCTTGCGAGGTGATGATGACGAACCGGGAAGGAAAGAAGGTCGGTCCCGTCGTTTCCGCGGCCCACCTGGCAGCGGGCGCCATGCCGGCACTTTCCGAAATCGAGTTCGCCATGACGGTGATGAGCCATTCATTCGAGCGTTGGATGGTTCGTTGCATGGGCGCGGCCGGCGTGCCCGGACTGCAACCCACCGCGGTCCAGATCCTCCATGCCGTCAATCATCGGGGACGCGAGAAGACGCTTGGCGAACTCTGCATGATGTTCAACATCGAGGACGTGCATGTGGCTTCCTACGCCATCAAGAAGCTTGCGGCGCTCGGTCTGGTGAAGACGGGGCGACGGGGCAAGGAGAAGACCGTCAAGGCGACGGCTGAGGGGATGGCCGCATGCGAACGCTACCATGAGGTGCGCGAGGCGCTTCTCGTGGCAAGCGCCAAGCGTCTCAAGCTCGACGAGGAAGCCCTTTCGGGGATTGCCGCCGTCATACATGCCCTTTCAGGGCAATACGATCAGGCGGCGCGCAGCGCGACCAGCCTCTGACTTTCAAGAGGCGAAGTCTGTTCGTTCCACGATTATTACGTGTGGTTATCGAACGTTACGAAACCGCTTTCCATTCCGCGCATTTATCGGCTGCACGGCGCGCGATGCCGCGCCTCAGTGACGCGCATAATGGAGAGTTATTATGAAAAAGATCCTTATTGCCGCCGTTTCCGGTTTCGCTCTTCTGGGCCTTGCTGCCTGTAGCGAGGGCGACAACACCACGACACAGAGCGTCGAGCCCACCCAGCAGGATACTGCTCCGATGGAGCAGCCTTCGGCCACGCCGGACGCAACTTCGCCTGACGCCACAGGGACTGCGCCTCAGGGTCAGGATACGATGCAGCAGTAATCTTCGCCCTCTTCAGGGTGACCAAGGAGCCGGCGGGAACCTGTGTTCCGGCCGGTTTTTTGTCGCCGATTGTGCGTCATCGCTGTCGGAGTGCGAGGGATTTGAGCGATTTCGCCTTGATGCAAAATGTTCTAGAAGACGGGCATGACATTCTGGGCCCGTATTACCGATTTCATAACCCGAGCACCGGGGAGCGCGCTCTCGGCCATGGTCGAGGCGATCCGCATCGTGTTCGAGGGCGATCCGCAACTGCGCCGGCGGGTGGCTTTTTCCATCGCCATTATCGCGCTTTCGGCCAAAATGGCGAAGGCCGACGGCGTTGTGACGCCGGATGAGATCCAAGCCTTCCATGAAATCTTTTCCGTGCCGCAGCAAGAGATGGCCAATGTCACGCGGCTTTATCGGCTGGCCCAGCAGGATGTCGCGGGCTTTGAGGCCTATGCGCATCAGATGGCTGGTCTTTGCGGGTCCGATGGGCCCAATTGCATGATGCTCGAGGATATTCTCGACGCGCTGTTTCACATTGCCAAGGCCGATGGGGTGATCCACGAACGGGAAACCGATTTCCTGCGGCGCGTTGCCGGCATTTTCTGCATCGAGGACGATCATTTCGAGCAGCTTCTTTCGCGCCATGCCATAATGGGCGAGGGCGACCCCTATCTGGTGCTCGGCGTCGAGCGGGGAACAAGTTTCGACGAGGTGAAAAGACGGTATCGCAAACTCGTTTCGGAGAACCATCCCGACAGGTTGATCGCGCGCGGGGTGCCCGAGGAATTTCTGGCGATCGCCAATACACGCGTTGCGGCCATCAATGCGGCGTTCGAAAGCATCGAGAAGGCAAGGGTGGGCGCGTGAGCGCAGGCACAGTGTTTCCGCCCGATTATGCCGGCGCCGAAGTGGCGATGTCTCCCAATTTCGGAGCAAGGCGTGAGGCCAGGACGCCCGATGCGCTGATCCTTCATTATACGGGCATGGAGACGGGAGAGGGCGCGCAAGCCTGGCTCTGCGACCCGCGCAGCGAGGTCTCGGCTCACTACATCGTTCACGAGGACGGACGCATCGTCCAGATGGTGCGCGAAGCCGACCGGGCCTGGCATGCGGGACGTGGATCGTGGGGCGGTGCGGACGATGTGAACTCGTTTTCAATCGGTATCGAGATCGTCAATGCCGGGCCATTGCATGGATTTCCGGATTTTTCCGATGCCCAGATCGAGGCTGTAATCGGGCTTTCGCGCGACATTTGTCAGCGTCATGGTATTTTTCCGCACCGTGTTCTCGCCCATTCCGATACGGCACCCGGACGCAAGATCGATCCGGGCGAACGATTTCCATGGCACATTCTGGCTGCTGCCGGAGTGGGGCATTTCGTGCTTCCGGTGCCGGTCACGCAGGGCAGGATCCTGCAGGAAGGGGACCGGGGAACGGCCGTCGACGGGCTCAGGCGAATGCTTGCACGTTATGGCTATGGCATTGAAACAGAAGGGTGTTTCGATGCGACCTTGTCCACTGTGGTTCAGGCCTTCCAGAGGCACTTCCGGCCCGCGCGCGTTGACGGAATTGCGGATGTCTCGACCTGCGAGACCTTGAGGGGGCTTCTCGATTCCCTGCCGGATCCGGAAAATTATTCCGCTTGAACTTTCAAATTCTTCATGACTGCTTATTTCGTCTTGTAATTTTTTTTGAATTGATGCGCCATTTTTGTTTCCCCTTCGGCTGCGAAACAGCCAGCCGCATTGAAGTTGAGGGGCGTGCCTCCGAGCTTCCCACACATTAAAAGCAACAGCTGCACATCAAGTTGGCAGCAAGAATTCACGGGTCGAAATGAAAATCAAAATCCTTCTCGCGGCAGCAATCGCTGTCAGCGCCACTGTATCTTTGTCTCATGCTGAAGATACGCCGGACGTTGCGCAACAAATCGCAATCTTCTCGGCAAAGAAAAGGCAGCAGGAAGCGGATGCAGGCAAGGAAGGCTCAGGCGGGTCGTTCCTGCGCGATTTCATTCGCGGTGGGCGCCCGGCAAATGTCGATAAGACAACCACGGCGTCCATCAGCACCAAGAAGGTGTCAGGCAAGGCGGTTGCCACCAAGTCCACCGTCACGAAGTCCGCCAAGGGTGGCTCCTACCAGACCATCGTGGCGCGGTATGCCTCGGCCTATGGGGTTCCGGTTTCGCTGGCCCATGCGGTCGTCAGCATCGAGAGCAATTACCGCGCCAATGCACGCGGCCGTGCCGGTGAAATCGGTCTCATGCAGATCAAGCCGTCGACCGCCCGCATGCTTGGATATACGGGTTCGTCCAAGGGGCTCTACAATCCCGATACCAATGTCAAATATGGCATGAAGTATCTCGCCAAGGCGCACAAACTCAGCGGCGGCAATACCTGCGGGACGATCCTGCGCTACAATGCGGGCCATGGCGCCAAGCGCATGAACCCTGTTTCTTCCGCCTATTGCTCGAAGGTGAAGCGGATCCTCGGTCGCTGATCGGCGGCCCCGGATGGAGGGGTTCGTGCGTGCCGCATCTGTTTTGAGTTGCGTTTTGCCGCGCGAACCCCTTTATACGCCTTGCCAGCCGGTCGGACGGCCGCGCGAACGAGAGCCGAAAGGCTGTTTGCGAGGAAAGTCCGGGCTCCACGGAAAAACGGTGCCGGATAACTTCCGGCGGGGGTGACCCCAGGGACAGTGCCACAGAAAGCAGACCGCCCCGCCTGTATTTCGGTTCGCTCGCATTCGCGGAAGAACCGAAATACTGGCGGGGCAAGGGTGAAAGGGTGGGGTAAGAGCCCACCGCGTCGCCGGTAACGGGGACGGCACGGTAAACCCCACCGGGAGCAAGACCGAATAGGGACGGCGCGAGGGGCAACCCTCAGGGCTTTTTCCGGCCCGACCGTCCGGGTAGGTTGCTAGAGGCCGATGGCAACATCGGTCCCAGAGGAATGGTCGTCACGTCGCGTTGCCCGAGGGCGCGCGGCCATACAGAACCCGGCTTACAGACCGGCTGGCATCTTCCTGCCCGTCCCCGCCTCGACCTGCGGGGGATGGACCAAAACGAGGCGCAAAGCGCTTCCTCTCTCCCATCCGTGCCCGGTTTCCTCTCCTTAATGCGCCTCGATGCCGCGCTTTCGAGGCCGCGATCGTGCGCCTGGCGCTTGCTGGCGGCCTGCCTCGCCCCGTGCTCGTAACCCTTCGTTAGCCTTAACAAGCGATAAAGGCCGATGGTCTGCGAAACGTCGAAATTCGCCGTTAAACGGGCCTTCGTGAGGCCTAATCCCGTTGACGCCCATAACAGCCCATGATACCCCATATTGCAAATCAGCGTTTCGTTGCAGTTGGCGTTCGTTTTGGAGTCGCAAATCCCTGTGTTTCGGGCGGTTTGCGGGTCTTGGGTTCACCTTTGCAGGGGAGCGGGCAAGTGTTCATCGAGCCGTGGGGCGCGGCCATTGAAGAGATGCAGAGGGACAGCGGCCTGACGGTCGCGGCGCGTCATGGATCGATTTCTGTCGAATGCGGTGAACAGGATCGACTCGAAGGGACGGGTTTCCGTTCCTGCGCATTTCCGTTCTGTCGTTCAAAAGCGCGGTTTCACCGAACTCTATGCGTTGCGAGCTCTCGATATTCCGGCGATGGATGTGGGGGGTCTGGATCTGCTCGACCGCTACGAGGAGCGGATCGCGCAGGAGGATCCCTTTCTTCAGACGGCGGACGACATGTCGTTCTTCGTGCATGGCGACGGAGCGTTTCTGAAGCTCGATCAGGACGGGCGCATCACGGTCTCGGATTTCATTCGCGAGCACACGGGCATCACGACGGAAGTTGCGTTTGTGGGGCGTGGTCTGTTCTTTCAGATGTGGGAGCCGGAGCGCTTGGCCGTGCATGGTCGTCAAGTGCGCGAACGGCTTTCCAAGCTGCGTCAGGCGGCCATTGCGGTTCGGGCGCCGGGGCAGGCGGAATGATGGCGGGCCCCGGTGGCTCAGGCCAGTCCGGTGGCGGACCGGCCCGTCATATTCCGGTTCTCCTCGATGAGGTCGTCGAGGCGCTGGGGCCTTGCGATGGCGCAGTCTTCATCGACGGGACTTTCGGCGCCGGCGGCTATACCGGCGCGCTGTTGAATGCGGGCGCCTCGGTAGTCGCGATCGATCGCGATCCCACGGCGATCGAGGCAGGGCAGGCGCTGGTCGCCAGTTCGGGTGGACGATTGCGGCTTGTCGAGGATCGCTTTTCCCATCTCGACACTGTCGTCGATGCTCCCGTCGATGGCATCGTGCTCGATATCGGCGTTTCGTCCATGCAGATCGATCAGGCGGTGCGCGGTTTCTCTTTCCAGAAGGATGGCCCGCTCGATATGCGCATGGAGCGCAAGGGCATGAGTGCCGCCGACGTGGTGAACACGATGAAGGCAGGGGATCTTGCACGCATCTTCGGCATTCTGGGAGAGGAAAAGCAGGCGGGCCGCATTGCACGCGGGCTAGAGCGCATGCGCGCCGAGCGGCCCTTCGAGACGACGCTTGAACTTGCCAATGCGGTGGAAAAGATCGTTGGCCGCCGCCCCAAAGAGAAAATTCACCCTGCAACGCGGGTGTTTCAGGGCTTGCGCATTTTCGTGAATGACGAGCTTGGCGAACTGGCACGGGCGCTTTTTGCAGCCGAGCGCGCTCTCAAGCCCGGCGGGCGGCTGGTGGTGGTTACGTTTCATTCCCTCGAGGATCGGATCGTCAAGCGGTTCATGTCCGAGCGTGCGGGCGGACAAGGGGCGTCGCGGCATCTGCCGGAGGCTTCCGGTCCGGCTGCGACCTTCGAGAAGCCTTCGAAATCCGTCTCGGCAAGCGAGGCGGAGACCGCGCGCAATCCGAGGGCCCGTTCGGCGCGCCTGCGGAGGGCGGTGCGAACGGCGGTGCCTGCGGGCGCCGTCGATTATGAAATTGTCGGCCTGTCGCGCTTTCCGCGGCTGCCGGGCGTATCGGAAAGGTAGGGGCGAGCCATGTTTCGAACCAGCGATATTGTGCTGATCACCGTCATGTTGGCGGCGGCGGCCTTTACCTACAAGACCAAGCACGATGCCGAGGCCAAATATGACGAGTTGCGCAAGATCCAGGTTCAGGCCCGCCTGGAAGAGGACACGATCAACATCCTCAAGGCCGACTGGAGCCTTCTGACGCAGCCCTCGCGCCTTCAGAAGCTTGAGGAAAGATACAATGACGAGCTGGGGCTGAAGCCGGTGGGCGCGCCCCAACTCGCCGAGTTCGCCGATCTGCCGCAGCGCCCGCTCACGATCGAAGGCATTGTGACCGACATGGCCAAGGCCGGTGGCGAACCTGATCGAACCGTGACGGGGGCGGTGCAGCCATGAGCGAGAAGAACGCATCCACGCAAGAGGAACAGGGCGCCTCCGCCGTCCGGCCGGGCGCTGCGACTATCGTCATGGACGGCGCCGGCAAGGCGCGCGGCGGGCGGGCGCAAAACCGTGTTATCATGGCGATGGCGGTGATCTTCTCGATCTATGGCGCCATTGGTGGGCGTCTCGTCTATCTGGCAACGCAGGACGAACCGGAAGCAAGCGTGCCGGCAGCCCGTATCACGGCGTCGCGTCCCGATCTGGTCGACCGCAACGGAGAAGTCCTTGCCACGGACATCAAGACGGCCTCGCTGTTTGCGGAGCCGCGCCGGATCGTCGATGTGGACGAGGCCATCGAGAAGCTCGCAACCGTGCTTCCGGACCTCGATTACGAACAAACCTACCGGCGGCTGGACAGCGATGCGGGCTTTGTGTGGCTGCGTCGCCAGCTTTCGCCGCGTCAGCAAGCGGAAATCATGGCGCTTGGTATCCCCGGCCTTGGTTTCCGCACGGAAAAGCGTCGTTTTTACCCCGGTGGCCCTACGGCTTCCCACATTGTCGGTCTGGTGAACATCGACAACAAGGGCATCGCGGGCATGGAAAAGTTCGTGGATGATCAGGGGCTTGCCGATCTGCAGGCCACGGGCCTTGCCGTGGCGGGGCATCTGGAGCCTGTGCGGCTTTCCATCGATCTTCGCGTGCAGCATGTCATTCGCGACGAACTGGCCCAGGCCATGCAGCGCTACAAGGCTGTGGCGGCGGGCGCGATCATGCTCAATGCCCGCACCGGCGAGGTCATGGGCATGGCTTCGCTTCCTGACTACGACCCGAACAACCCGGTCAACGCTCTGGAAAAGGATCGCCTGAACCGTGTCTCGGCCGGTGTTTTCGAGATGGGCTCGACCTTCAAGCTGTTTACCACGGCGATGGCGCTCGATTCCGGCCTGGTGAAGATTTCCGACAGTTTCGACGCCTCGCGGCCGATCCGCATCGGCGGGTTCACCATCAACGATTTCCACGGCAAGCGCCGTGTCCTCAGCGTTCCGGAAATCTTCATTTACTCATCGAATATCGGTACGGCGAAAATGGCCGACGTGGTGGGTATCGAGGGGCATCGCAATTTCCTGAAAAAGGTGGGGCTGCTCACCCGCACCCCCACCGAATTGCCGGAAGTGGCCATGCCGACCGAGCCGAAGGAATGGAAGAAGATCAATTCCATCACCATTTCCTACGGCCATGGCGTTGCGACGACGCCCTTGCAAACGGCGATGGCCGCCGTCGCCATGGTCAATGGCGGCAAGCTCATTCCGCCGACCTTCCTGCCGCGCAGCGAAGCCGAGGCAAACGAAATCGCCACACCGGTGATTTCTCCCAAGACCAGTTCGCAGATACGCTACCTCTTTCGCTATAACGTGGAAAAAGGCTCTGGCCGGCGGGCCGACGTGGACGGGTATTTCGTTGGCGGCAAGACTGGAACCGCTGAAAAGGTCGTCAACGGGCGCTATTCGAACAACACCCGTTTCAACGCCTTCATCGGGGCATTCCCTGCGGATAATCCGGACTATGTCGTGCTGACTTTCGTGGATGAACCGAAGCCCGAACGCGAGGGTATCGGTGCTACCGCGGGCCTCAATGCGGCGCCGATGGTGGGGAACATTATCCGCCGTACGGCCACCCTGCTTGGCGTCAAGCCAGAATTCAGCCATGAAAGTAAGGCTTTGCTCGTCTCGCAACAGTGAGTCGGTATAGCAATCCGGGAGCGACGTTCATTGAAGAAGTTGGCATTGAAGAAGTTTGGTTCCGATGAAATTCAGTGAGTTTGCAGACATCCTGCCTCAGAACGGGGCCTTGCCTGCGAACGCGCAGATCACCGGCATTTCTTCGGATTCGCGACGTGTCGAGGCCGGAAATCTCTTCTTCGCGCTGGCCGGAAGCAAGGCCGATGGATCGGCCTTCGCAGCCGATGCGGCAGGCAGGGGCGCCGTCGCTGTCGTGGCGCCGGCAGGTCACATCAAGGACAATCCGGGCGTGCCGGTCATCGAGGTCGACGATGCCCGCAAGGCGCTTGCCTTTTGTGCTGCGCGTTTCTATCCGCGCCAGCCGGGGACGATGGTCGCGGTCACGGGTACCAGCGGCAAGACGTCCGTTGCCTCTTTCACGCGCCAGATATGGGAACATGCAGGACTTGCCGCTGCCAGCATCGGCACGACCGGGGTCGTGGCGCCGGGGCGCGACGATTACGGTGAATTGACGACCCCCGATCCCATTTCCCTGCACCGTCTGCTTGACGAACTGGCGGGCGAGGGCGTGACGCATGCCTCCATGGAAGCCTCCAGCCATGGGCTCGATCAGCGCCGTCTCGACGGCGTGCGGCTTGCTGCCGGCGGTTTCACCAATCTTGGCCGCGATCACATGGATTACCACCCGACGATGGAGGCGTATCACCGCGCGAAGCTGCGTCTTTTCGATACGCTCCTGCCCAAGGGAGCGCCGGCGGTCATCTTCGCCGACGACCCGTGGTCCGAGCCGACGATCAGGGCTGCGAAAGCCGCCGGTCTCAAGGTTCTGACGGTGGGGCGCCATGGCGATTTCCTCAATCTGAAGCGGGTTGAACATGAGCGGCATCGCCAGCGCGCGGAGGTCGAGCATGAAGGGGCGATCCACGAGATCGACCTGCCGCTGGCCGGCGATTTTCAGGTGGCGAATGCCCTTGTCGCGGCCGGCCTCGCCATCGCGACCGGGACGTCCGCAGAGGTGGCCTTCGCCGCGCTCGAGAGACTGAAGGGCGCTTCGGGCCGGCTGGAACTGGTCGGCTCAGCCGAAAATGGCGCCCAGGTGTATGTCGACTACGCCCATAAGCCGGACGGGCTGGAGAATGTGCTGCAATCGGTTCGTCCGTTCACCACGGGACGGGTGATCGTCGTCTTCGGATGCGGTGGTGACAGGGATCGCGGCAAGCGACCGATCATGGGGGAGATCGCTACGCGGCTCGCCGATGTCGCCATCGTGACCGACGACAATCCCCGCTCGGAGGACGCGGCGACGATCCGCGCCGCGATCATGGAGGCGGCTCCCGGTGCCCGTGAGATTGGCGACCGACACGAAGCGATCCGTGCCGCGGTGACCATGCTTCAGGAGGGCGACACGCTGATCGTCGCTGGCAAGGGGCATGAAACCGGGCAGGAGATCGCAGGCGTCAAACACCATTTTTCCGATCATGAGGAAGTGCGCGCGGCACTCGCGGAGCGCCTTTCATGAGCGTCTTGTGGACCTTCGAACAGCTGGCGCAGGCTACGGGGGGCCGTCCGTTAGGCTCGGTGCCGGGCGGGATCGGCGGCGTTTCCATCGATACGCGTTCGCTCAAGCCGGGCGATGCCTTCTTCGCAATCCAGGGCGAGCGTTTCGACGGGCATGATTTCGCCACGGCAGCCATGGCAGCGGGCGCTTCCGTTCTGGTGGTTTCGGAGGGAAAATTGCCGGCGCTCGGGCGGCTGGCGGTGGCGAAGCTTGTCGTTCCCGATGTGCTGAAGGCGCTTGAGGATCTCGGCCGCGCAGCGCGCGAGCGCACGAAAGCCAAGGTCATCGCGGTGACCGGCTCTGCGGGCAAGACCTCCACCAAGGAGATGATGCGCCAGGCATTTTCGGCGGTGGGTGCCGTCCATGCCGCGGATCGCTCTTTCAACAACCACTGGGGCGTGCCGCTGACGCTCGCGCGCATGCCGGCCGATTGCGATTATGCGGTGATCGAAATCGGCATGAACCATCCAGGCGAAATCCGACCCCTGGTCGGGATGGCCAAGCCACATATCGCCGTCGTGACGCTGATCGCGGCTGCCCATATGGGCTTCTTCAAGTCGCTTGACGAGATCGCCCGCGCCAAAGCGGAAATTTTCGAAGGCGTGGTGAAGGGCGGTTATGCGCTTATCAATCGCGACGACAAGCGCTGGAAAATCCTCTCTACCCTCGCCGCCGAGGCAGGCGTCAGGAATATCTGGGGGTTCGGCGAGAACGCGCGCTCCGAGGTGAAGCTCCTTCATGCCGAACTCGGGCCCCAATCCTCCACGCTCGCCGTGAAGATCGATGGGGAGGAGATCGAGGCGCGTCTTGGCGCGCCGGGCAGGCACATGGTGCAGAACGCGCTTTCGGTCCTGGGGGCTGCGAAGATCGCGGGCGCCGATCTGCAAAGGGTTGCGCTTGCGCTCGGTTCCTTCCGTGCGGAGGCCGGGCGTGGCCAGCGCCATCGCCTGCGGGTTGGAAGCGGCAGCTTCACCCTGATCGATGAAAGCTATAATGCAAACCCGGCTTCCATGAGCGCTGCCTTCGATCTTCTTGGCAAGTCGGAGCTGGGCGAGGGCGGTCGGCGCATTGCCGTTCTGGGCGATATGGCCGAACTCGGCGAACATTCGCACAAGCTGCATGCGGGGCTTGCCGATCTCGTGACCGGCTCCAAGACAGATATGGTCTTTCTTGCCGGTGCCGAGATGAAAGCACTGGCGCAAGCCTTGCCGGACGGTTTCGCGGTGGAACACCGCGAGCGCATGGACGATCTGCGCGACCTGGTGATCGAAGCGATCAGGCCGGGGGACGCGGTTATCATCAAATCGTCGAACAGCGCCGGCTTCGGGCGTCTGGTAGATGCTTTCCTGAATACTTTTCCGAGTGTGGCGACGGGGGACTGATCCATGCTGATGATGCTCGCCGAACTCGCCGATGAACTCTCGGTGTTCAATGTTTTCCGCTATATCACCTTCCGGACCGGAGCGGCGCTGATCACCTCGGCGCTTATCGTCTTCCTGTTCGGGCCGATGATCATCGCTTCCCTCAGGGTCCGGCAGGGCAAGGGGCAACCGATCCGCGCGGACGGCCCGCAGACGCATTTCAAGAAGGCCGGAACACCCACCATGGGTGGCCTGATGATCCTGTCCGGCATTCTGGGGTCCTGCCTGTTGTGGGCCAATCTCAGCAGCGTCTATGTCTGGGTGGTACTGATGGTGACGGTCGGCTTCGGTGCGATCGGCTTCTATGACGACTATCTGAAGGTCACGAAGCAGTCGCATCTCGGTTTTTCGGGCAAGCTCAGGCTGCTCATCGAATTCGCAATTGCGGGTGCCGCGGCCTGGTTCATCATGCGGGCGGGGCAGGAGCCCTTTTCCTCCTCCCTCACTTTCCCCTTCTTCAAGGACCTGATCCTCAATCTCGGCATTTTCTTCATTCCCTTTGCCGCCTTCGTGATCGTGGGGGCGGGCAATGCGGTGAACCTGACCGACGGGCTCGACGGTCTTGCCACCGTGCCGGTGATGGTGGCGGCCGCATCCTTCGGCGTGATCGCCTATCTTTCGGGCAACGCCATTTTCGCGAACTATCTCCAGATTCATTTCGTTCCGGGAACGGGCGAACTCGCCGTGATCCTCGGCGCGGTGATCGGCGCGGGCCTCGGCTTTCTGTGGTTCAATGCGCCCCCGGCGGCCATTTTCATGGGCGATACGGGATCGCTCGCGCTGGGCGGCCTGATCGGTTCGGTAGCGGTGGCAACGAAGCACGAGATCGTGCTGGCCATCATCGGCGGCCTGTTCGTGGTGGAAATTCTGTCCGTCATCATTCAGGTGGCCGTCTTCAAGATGACGGGCAAACGGGTGTTCCTGATGGCGCCCATACATCACCATTTCGAAAAGCTCGGCTGGACGGAAAGCCAGGTGGTGATCCGCTTCTGGATCATCGCGGTGCTTCTGGCGCTGATCGGCCTTTCCACGCTCAAGCTGCGCTGAGGCGGACCGCATGATCCCCGTCTCGGTCTTCAAGGACAGGAAGGTCGCCCTTTTCGGCCTCGGCGGTTCCGGCATTTCCACAGCGCTGGCACTGGCGGCCGGCGGTTCGCTTGTCACTGCTTTCGACGACAATCCCGATAGTATCGCACGGGCCGGGACGGAGGGTATTCCGACACGAGACCTCCACGAGATCGACTGGACCGAGATGGCGGCCTTCATCCTGTCCCCCGGTGTGCCGCTGACGCATCCGCGTCCGCACTGGAGTGCGGACCTCGCGCGCGCGGCGGGCGTCGAGATCATCGGCGACATCGAATTGTTCGCCCGGCAACGCCGTGCGAGCGCGCCGCAAGCGCCGCTGATCGGCATAACCGGTACGAATGGCAAGTCGACCACGACGGCGCTGATTGCCCATATGCTCGCCCATTCGGGACGCGACACGCAGATGGGCGGTAATATCGGGCGCGCGGTGCTGACCCTCGATCCACCCGCCTCGGACCGGCATTACGTGATCGAATGTTCCTCTTATCAGATCGATCTCGCGCCAACGCTCGATCCTTCGGTGGGCATTCTTCTCAACCTGTCGCCGGACCATATCGACCGGCACGGGACCATGGAGAACTACGCGGCGATCAAGGAGCGGCTGGTGGCGAAAAGCGCCCTGGCGGTGATCGGCGTCGACGATGCGGATTGCCGCGCCATTGCCAGCCGCCTCGAGGACGAGGGGCGGCGGGTGACGCGAATTTCGGCCACCGCAAGGCTTGAGGACGGGTTTTACGCCGAGGGATCCGATTTGATGCGGGCGCGAGGCGGCAGGAGCGAAACCATCGCGAAGCTTGAAGGTATCGGTTCTCTGCGCGGCGCGCACAATGCTCAAAATGCACTTGCAGCGGTCGTCGCCTGCCTTGAATGCGGCCTCGATGCGCGGGAGATACAGGCCGGGCTTGCCAGCTTTCCGGGCCTCGCGCACCGCATGGAGCAGGTGGCGCGGCAGGGCAAGGTACTGTTCGTCAACGATTCGAAAGCCACCAACGCGGATGCGGCGGAACGCGCGCTTGCGAGTTTCGAGCATATCTACTGGATTGCTGGCGGCCTGCCCAAATCGGGTGGAATAGAGCCGCTGCGCCCCTTCTTTGCGCGCATCGCCAAGGCCTATCTGATCGGCGAGGCGGCACCCGCCTTCGCCGCCACCATAGGGGAGGCGACGCCGTTCGAAATTTCGGGTACCATTGACGCAGCCGTCGAACATGCTTCGCGCGATGCGGCAGGCGATGTGGCAGACGGTTCTGTGCCGGAGGCTGTGGTTCTGTTCTCCCCGGCTTGTGCGAGTTTCGATCAGTTCAGAAATTTTGAAGTGCGCGGCGAAGCCTTCCGCGAGGCGGTTCGTTCGCTCGCCGGCACGCAGATGATGGAGAAAGAGTGACATGGTGAGCCGGACCGACCGCAGCCCTGTCGCCAACTGGTGGTGGACCATCGACCGCTGGTTCCTGGCCGCATTTCTGACGCTGATGGGACTTGGCGTGGTCCTGTCCTTTGCCGCGAGCCCGGCGGTGGCCGAACGCATTGGCCTGTCGAGCTTTCATTTCGTGACGCGGCAGATCATCTTCATGGTTCCGGCCGTGGTGGTGATGATCGGCATTTCCTTCCTGACGCCGCGGCAGGTGCGGCGCGTGGCGCTCATCATGCTGGTCGGGGCGCTCGCAATGATGGTGATGACGCTGTTCTTCGGCATGGAAGTGAAAGGGTCGCGCCGCTGGCTGCATATCTTCGGCGTCTCGGTCCAGCCGTCCGAATATCTGAAGCCGGCTTTTGTGGTGATCTGCGCGTGGCTTTTCCACGAACATGCCCGCCAGCCAGAAATTCCGGGCAATCTTTTCGCGATGCTGCTTCTGGGCCTCGTGATCTCGTTGCTCGTGGCGCAGCCCGATCTCGGGCAGACCATGCTGGTTCTCGGCACCTGGGGAGCGATGTTCTTCATCGCCGGCATGCCCTGGCTCTGGATCGCCGTGCTTGGCGCATTGGGGGCGGGCGGTGCTTTCCTTGCCTACACGGTCTTTCCCCACGTGTCGGAGCGCATCGATCGCTTCCTGACCGGGGAGGGAGACACCTATCAGGTGGATATGAGCCTTGAGGCGCTGTCGCGCGGCGGCTGGTTCGGGCGGGGACCGGGCGAAGGCACGGTGAAGCGCATCCTGCCGGACAGCCACACGGATTTCGTCTTTGCGGTGGCCGGTGAGGAATTCGGTATTATCCTGTGCTTCATCATCCTCGGCCTGTTTGCGTTCGTGGTGCTGCGTGGGCTTGCAAAGGCGCGCAGGGAAGAGGACGACTTCACGCGCTACGCGGTGAGCGGACTGGTCATCCTCTTCGGGTTCCAGTCCATCATCAACATGGCCGTGAACGTTCGCCTGATGCCCGCCAAAGGCATGACGCTTCCCTTCATTTCCTATGGCGGTTCCTCTCTTATCGCTATGGCGATTTCCATGGGCTTCGTGCTTGCCCTGACACGGCGCAGGCCCGAGAAGCGGCGGCCCGTAACCTATGCTCCGCCCGCCGGAACCGAGGCGCTCGCTGGCTGACATGAGCAAGGGAACGATCTTCCTCGCCGCCGGGGGGACCGGCGGCCACCTGTTTCCGGCCGAGGCGCTGGCACATGAACTCAATGGGCGCGGCTGGTCCACGCATCTCGTCACGGATGCGCGGGCAGCCCGTTATGCGGAGCATTTTCCGGCTGCTGAACTGCATGTGATCGAGGCTGCGACATTCGCTTCGAAGAACCCGATCGCGCTGCTGAAGGCCGGCTGGACCATCTGGCGGGGCGTAACGCAGGCATCCAAACTGCTGCAGCGCCTGAAGCCTGCTGCCGTAATCGGCTTTGGCGGCTATCCGACGCTGCCGCCTCTTTACGCGGCGACGCGGCGCGGCGTGCCGGCGCTGGTGCACGAGCAAAACGCCGTGATGGGCCGTGCCAACAAGGCGCTCGCCGCACGCGTTCAGGCCATCGCGGGCGGATTCCTCCGGGCGGAGGGGCCCTTTGCCGACAAGATCGTCGAAGTGGGCAATCCCGTGCGTCCGGCGGTGATCGAGGCGGCTGGAGTGCCCTATGCGGCGCCGCATGATGCGGGGACAATCCGTCTTCTCGTGTTCGGTGGCAGCCAGGGGGCGCGCTATTTTTCCGACACGATGCCCGAGATCGTTGCCCAAATGCCGGAGGCGCTGCGACGCAGGCTTGCCGTCACCCACCAGGCCCGTCCGGAGGATGAGGAGCGGGTGCGGCGACGTTACGACGAGCTCGGGGTGAGCGCCGAGGTGGCGCCATTCTTCGCCGATCTGCCGGCGCGCATGGCGGCTGCCCATCTGGTCGTCAGCCGGGCGGGCGCTTCCACGGTGCTGGAACTCTCCGTCATTGGCCGTCCGGCTGTTCTGGTTCCGCTGCCGCATGCGCTCGATGACGACCAGGGGCATAATGCCAAGATATTGGTGGATGCCGGCGGTGCGCTGATGCGGCGTCAGCAGGAGATCGACGTGGCCGCTCTCGCAGGCGAACTCGCAGAACTGTTGCAGGACGACGAGCGCCTCGCGGCCATGGCCGCAGGCTCAAAAAGCGTCGGCCGTATCGACGCCACGCGGTTGCTTGCCGATCTTGTGGAGGCTATTGCCTCCCGCACGCCCGTTACGCGATTCAAGGAAGGACACGGCGCATGAAGATGCCGCAGACGATCGGTACAGTGCATTTTGTCGGCATCGGCGGCATCGGCATGAGTGGCATCGCGGAGGCCCTGCATACGCTGGGCTACCGCGTGCAGGGCTCCGACCAGTCGGAGAACGCCAATGTTCAACGGCTGCGTGAGAAGGGCATTTCGGTGTTTGTCGGCCATGCGGCTGAAAACCTTGGCGATGCCGAAGTGATCGTTGTCTCGACGGCAATCAAGAAGAACAATCCGGAGCTGATGGCCGCGCGGGAGCGCCATCTGCCTGTTGTACGGCGCGCCGAGATGCTGGCGGAGCTCATGCGCTTCCGGCAGGCCGTGGCGATCGGCGGCACCCATGGCAAGACCACGACCACCTCCATGGTGGCCGCGTTGTTCGATGCCGGCGGGTTCGATCCGACGGTGATCAATGGCGGCATCATCAATGCTTATGGAACCAATGCCCGGATGGGCGATGGCGACTGGATGGTTGTTGAGGCGGATGAAAGCGACGGCAGCTTCCTGAAACTGCCGGCCGAAATCGCCGTCGTCACGAATATCGACCCGGAGCATCTCGACCATTATGGTGGCTTCGACCAGGTGCGGGAGGCGTTTCGCCAGTTCGTCGAGAACGTGCCCTTCTACGGTTTCGCCGTCATGTGCATCGACCATGCAGAGGTTCAGGCGCTGGTGGGGCGCATCGACGACCGACGGGTCATCACCTATGGGGAGAACCCGCAGGCCGATGTACGCTTCACCGGTCACCGCATGGACGGGGCGGTCTCGGTGTTCGACGTGGTCTTCCGCGACCGCAAGACGGGCAAGACCCAAACGCTGGAGGGGCTGCGCCTGCCGATGCCCGGCCGGCACAATGTTTCCAACGCCACGGCCGCAATCGCGGTGGCGCACGAATTGGGCATCGGCGGTGAGGCAATTCGGACCGGGCTTGCCGGTTTCGGAGGCGTGAAGCGCCGCTTCACGCATACGGGAAGCTGGAACGGCGTCAGCGTGTTCGACGATTACGGGCATCATCCGGTCGAGATCAAGGCCGTGCTGCGGGCGGCGCGTGAAGCCTGTTCCGGGCGCATCCTGGCAATTGCCCAGCCGCATCGCTATTCGCGCCTGCACGATCTGTTCGACGATTTTGCCGCCTGTTTCAACGATGCGGACAAAGTGCTGATCGCGCCGGTCTACGCGGCGGGCGAAGACCCTATCGAGGGGGCATCCTCAGAGGCGCTGGTTTCCCGCATCAGGGCGGCCGGCCATCGCGATGTGCGTTTCATCGAAGGGCCGGAAGCGGTGGAGACCATCGTGCGCGACTGGGGCAAAGAGGGCGATTTCGTCGTCTATCTCGGTGCCGGCAACATCACGCAATGGGCCTATGCGCTGCCTGGCGAACTGGAGGCCGGGAACTGATGCGGGGCGCTCAACTGCTTGAAAGCCTGGGGGACCGGCTGTCGGGTCTGCGCGGGCGCATCATTCCCGATTCCGGCATGGACAAGATCACCTGGTTTCGGGCCGGCGGACCGGCGGATGCGCTTTTCCAGCCGGCGGACGAGGACGATCTGGCGGCCTTCCTGAAGGCCGTTCCAGAGGAAATCCCGATCACCGTGGTGGGCATCGGTTCAAATCTTCTGGTGCGCGATGGCGGCATTCGCGGCTTCGTCGTGCGCTTGTCCGCAAAGGGTTTCGGCCATGCTGATGTTGTTTCCGATACGCGGATCAGGGTGGGGGCAGCCATTCCCGACAAGAGGCTCGCCGCAGTGGCGCTCGATGCGGGGATTGGTGGTTTTCACTTCTATCACGGCATTCCCGGCGGGATCGGCGGCGCGTTGCGCATGAATGCAGGGGCGAATGGCGTCGAAACCCGCGAACGCGTCATCGAGGTCCGCGCCCTTGACCGCAAGGGCGGCCTGCATGTCTTTTCCAATGCCGATATGGGGTATGCCTATCGCCATTCCGACGCTCCGAAGGATCTCGTCTTTACCGAGGCCGTTATGGAAGGCTATCGGGAAGACAAGGCGATCATCCAGTCGGAGATGGACGCCGTGCAGCATCATCGCGAAACGGTGCAGCCGATCCGCGAAAAGACGGGCGGATCTACCTTCAAGAACCCGGCGGGAAGCTCCGCATGGAAGGAAATCGACAAGGCCGGCTGTCGTGGCCTGATGATCGGCGGCGCGCAGATGTCGCCGATGCACTGCAATTTCATGATCAATACCGGCACTGCGACGGGCTATGATCTGGAATTTCTCGGCGAGACCGTGCGCACGCGCGTTCTGGACCATTCCGGCATCAGGCTGGAATGGGAGATCAAGCGGATCGGCAGCTTCCGCGAAGGGCATGAGATCGAGCCGTTTCTCGGTCGCCTTCTGTGAGCGTATGGCGCTTCGGCGCCTTCACGAAATGTCGTTAGCGTTCACAAACCGTAACATTTTCAGAAAATTGAATCTTACGGAATCTCAAGCTCTTGCCATGGAATCAAACCTCTGATTCTTTGGGGGCATAAGTAATCACTGATTTGAGTCGCGGCGTACCGGTCGGGGGCTTTTCCGTTCAAGGAGGTCTTGCTCGACCAATGGATACTATTGCCCTTTTTTGGGCTGGCCGGATAAGGGGGGTGGCCGGGATATGAAGAGAAAACACGTCGCCGTTCTGATGGGGGGATTTTCCTCTGAACGGCCGGTCAGTCTCTCTTCCGGTGTGGCTTGCGCCGATGCTCTCGAGGTCGAGGGGTATTCCGTCACACGTGTCGATGTCGGGCGCGATGTGGCTAAGGTTCTTGCCGAACTCAATCCCGATGTCGCCTTCAATGCCTTGCATGGTCCTTATGGCGAAGACGGGACGATCCAGGGGATTCTTGAATATCTGAATATTCCCTACACGCATTCGGGCGTGCTGGCTTCGGCGCTCGCTATGGACAAGCAGCTTGCCAAGACCGTTGTTCAGACGGTCGGGATTCCGGTTGCCGAGGCGGTCACCATGAATCGCTTCGAGATCGTTTCGGAGCATCCGATGGCGCCGCCCTATGTGGTGAAGCCGGTCAATGAGGGGTCGAGCTTCGGCGTGGTGATCGTGCGCGAGGACCAGTCCCATCCGCCGCAGATCGTCAGCTCCCCCGAGTGGCGGTACGGCGAGCGGGTGATGGTCGAGCGCTACATTCCCGGACGAGAGCTTACCTGCGCTGTATTGGGTGACAGGGTGCTTGGCGTGACGGAAATCGTTCCCGTTGGGCATTCCTTCTATGATTATGACTCAAAATATGTTTCGGGCGGATCAAAACACGAATGCCCGGCAAAAATTTCACCAAATATTTACCAAAAAATACAGACACTGGCTCTTGAAGCACACAGGGCAATCGGCTGCCGGGGTGTGACCCGGTCTGACTTCCGTTTCGATGATCGCTCTTCCGAGGATGGCGAGCTTGTCTGGTTGGAGATCAATACGCAGCCCGGCATGACGCCGACCTCTCTTGTGCCGGAAATCGCCGCTGAGGCGGGTTTGGGTTTTGGTGAATTGTTGAGTTGGATCGTGGAGGACGCCTCGTGTTCCCGCTGACGACACGGCAAAGCGGAACGGTCCGCCTGGCCGGTGGCGATTTCGTGTTGCCGCGCTGGCTGCGGCGCCCGGCGCGCTTCATGCAGCGCGTCAATGCCGGCGAGGTCGAAGCACCGCGCTGTGGGGCGACCATTGCGAGCGCGCTGCTGCTGGGCGCTGCCGTCGTCTATGGAACTGTTGCCGGTGGGCACATGCCGCAGGTGGTGGAGACCGTGACGGCCCGCACCGGTTTTGCCATCGCGAAAGTGAATGTCGCGGGAAACCGCGAGACGTCGGAGATCGATGTCCTGCAGGTGCTCGGTCTCGACGGCTGGACGGCCCTCATGGGGTTCGATGCCGAAGCCGCGAGGGAGCGCATTGTGGCGCTGCCGTGGGTCGAGAGGGCAGCTGTGCGCAAGGTTTATCCGGGTACAGTGGATGTCGATATTGTCGAGAAATTGCCCTTCGCCATCTGGCAGCAGGGCAGCAAACTGTTTCTGATCGAGAAAGATGGCTCGGTGATCGTGCCGTTCGATGGTTCCAAATTCGCATCCCTGCCGATGATCATCGGAACGGGCGCGCGTGACTCCGGTCCGGAGTTCATCGCCAGGGTTGACCGGCATCCGGATCTGGCTCGCCGCGTGCGGGCCTATATCCGCGTGGGGGAACGGCGATGGGACCTGCGGCTCGATGACGGGGTTACCGTCAAATTGCCGGAGTTCGGCGAGGAGCTGGCATTGGCGACACTTTCGCGGCTGGACCGCGAGGAGGGGCTTCTGTCTCGCGACATTACCTCCATCGACATGCGTTTGCCCGACAGGCTCGCAATCGGCCTGACGCCGGAATCGGCCGAGGCGCATGAAGCTGCCATGCGTGAACGGCTTGGTTTGAAGAAGAAATCCGGGGCGCGCATATGAACTGGTTATCAGAAACAAAGGACAGCGCGCGCCGCTCCGGCATCATCACGGTTCTCGATGTCGGTTCGAGCAAGATCTGCTGCATTATCGCCAAGCTGATGCCCAATGAGGAGGGGCGTGCCCTGCGGCATCGCACCCATCGGGTCAAGGTGATCGGCATCGGCCATCAGCAGTCGCAAGGCGTGAAGTCCGGTGTCATCATCGATCTGGACCGGGCGGAGGAAGCCATCCGGCTTGCGGTGGATGCGGCCGAGCGGATGGCCGGGCTGACGGTCGATTCCCTGATTGTGAACGTATCGGCGGGGCGACTGAAGAGCGAGACGATCTCCGCTTCGATCAATCTCGGCGGCCACGAGGTCACGCGGTCCGACATCAACCGGGTTCTTTCCGCCGGCGCCCGTCACGGTCTCGCGATGGAGCGCGAGGTGGTGCATTCGCTTGCCACGGGGTTCAGCCTGGATGCCGAACGCGGCATTCGCGATCCGCGCGGCATGGTCGGTTCGCAGCTTGGCGTGGACATGCACATCCTGACGGCGGATGTGGCGCCCCTGCGCAATCTGGAGCTTTGCATCAATCGCTCGCATCTTTCGGTCGAGCGTATGGTTGCGACACCCTATGCAAGCGGTCTGTCGGCCCTGGTGGACGACGAGGCCCAGATGGGGGCTGCCTGTATCGACATGGGCGGCGGCACCACCACGATTTCGGTGTTTTCCGAAGGCAAGTTCGTGTGGGGCGACGCCCTGCCGATCGGTGGCAATCACGTGACAATGGATTTGGTGCGTGGCCTCTCCGCACGGCTCGAAGACGCCGAGCGGCTCAAGGTCATGCATGGCTCGGCGCTGTTGTCGTCGAGCGACGATCGCGACATCGTTTCCATTCAACCAATGGGGGCGGAGTTCGGTGAGCAGCCGATTCAGGTGCCGCGCGCGGTGATGACGAGGATCATCCGTGCGCGCATCGAGGAGACGCTGGAGCTGGTGCGGGACAAGATCAATCGCTCCGGCTATGGCAGCCTTGTTGGCCGGCGTGTCGTTCTGACGGGTGGCGCAAGCCAGCTCGTCGGTTTGCCCGAAGCGGCACGCAGACTGTTCGGGCGCAATGTGCGCCTTGGCCGTCCGCTCGGTGTTGCGGGACTTCCGGAGGCGGCAAAGGGGGCCGCTTTCTCCGCGACGGTCGGGCTCTTGATCTATCCGCAGGTGGCGGAGTTCGAAAACCGTGGCCGCGGCGGAAAGAGCGGCATATTCACTCGCGCGACCGGCACTGGCGGCCGGCTGCAGCGCGTCAGCCAATGGCTGAAAAGCAACTTCTAGCGGGGGATACGCCCCAAATGACGACCGCGGCGGCGAGGCGGCGGCAAAGGCGGAAAGGACGAAACAATGACGATTAACCTGCAGAAGCCGGATATTACCGAGCTCAAGCCGAGGATCACCGTATTCGGTGTTGGCGGCGGCGGCGGCAATGCCGTCAACAACATGATCAATGCCGGCCTGCGCGGGGTCGAGTTCGTGGTCGCCAATACTGACGCCCAGGCGCTGACGCAGTCGCGCGCCGAGCGTCTGATCCAGCTTGGCGCCGCCGTCACCGAGGGGCTTGGCGCCGGTTCCCAGCCTGAAGTTGGTCGCGCCGCCGCTGAAGAATGCATCGACGAAATCGTCGATCACCTGACCTCCACCCATATGTGCTTCGTCACCGCCGGCATGGGCGGGGGCACGGGCACGGGTGCAGCCCCGGTTGTCGCCCGCGCCGCCCGCGAGAAGGGTATCCTGACCGTCGGCGTCGTCACCAAGCCGTTCCATTTCGAAGGTCAGCGCCGCATGCGCACCGCTGATGCGGGCATCGAGGAACTGCAGAAGTGCGTCGACACGCTGATCGTCATCCCGAACCAGAACCTCTTCCGTATCGCAAACGACAAGACGACCTTTGCCGATGCGTTCGCCATGGCGGACCAGGTTCTCTACTCGGGTGTTGCCTGCATCACCGACCTGATGGTCAAGGAAGGCCTGATCAACCTCGACTTTGCCGACGTGCGTTCGGTGATGCGTGAGATGGGCAAGGCCATGATGGGCACGGGAGAGGCTTCGGGCGAGGGCCGCGCGATGGCCGCCGCCGAGGCGGCAATCGCCAATCCGCTGCTCGACGAGAGCTCGATGAAGGGCGCCAAGGGCCTGCTCATCTCTATTACGGGCGGTCGCGACCTGACCCTGTTCGAGGTGGACGAGGCGGCAACCCGCATCCGCGAGGAAGTCGATCCGGACGCCAACATCATCCTCGGTGCGACCTTCGACGAGGAGCTGGAAGGTGTGATCCGGGTTTCGGTCGTTGCCACGGGCATCGACAAGGCTGCCGCCGAAATGGCTGCTCCGGCGACGATCACCCGTCCGGCCGTTGCGCCGCGTCCGATCGAGGCAGCGCGCCCGGCAGCCGTCGAGGCCCGCCCGCAGCCGGTTGCTGCCGATCCGGTCGCCGAGGCGATCCGCGAGGCAGAACGTTCTGTGCCGCAGATGCCTGCGGCGGCTCCGCGCGCAGCCGCCGCCGCGGAAGGATTCCAGCCGCAGAGCACCTTGTTCCGTCAGGCGCCAGAGCAGCCTGTGGCCCGTCCCGCGGTCGCTCCGCGTCCCGTTCAGGCCGCTCCGGCGCCTGCCGCCGTTCGCGAACCGCAGCCGCAGGCCGCCGCGCCCCGCATGCCGCGCGTGGAAGACTTCCCGCCGGTGGTCAAGGCGGAGATCGAATCGGCTTCCCATGCGCATCAGGAGCAGGAAGACCGTGGACCGATGGGGCTCATCAAGCGCCTGACCCATGGTTTGTCTCGCCGCGACGGCGACGCCGCTCCGGTCGAGCAGCCGCGCGAACCCAAGCTTCGGCAGGCCGCGCCGCAGCCGCGTCAGACGGGCAGCAACGAGGCGCAGCTTTATGCGCCGCGGCAGGGACAGCTTGACGAGCACGGCCGTCTGTCAACGCAGCAGCGCAGCGTTCAGGAAGACGATCATCTCGAAATTCCGGCGTTCCTGCGCCGGCAAGCCAACTGACCCGGAGGCCGGACTTAAACGTCCGGCTTTTTCCGTATGTCGGGAATCGGTTGCATACTCGAGCCAGACGGAAAGGCCGGACCATTCGCCGGCTATCGGATAACGCTTGTTAACAGCATGTTTCAGGGGAGGCGCCATGCGCCTCCTTCTTATTTAAGAATTAGTAAATAAAACAGTGTCTTATAAGTGCATTACTGCACTTGTGTGTCGTAACACGGAGTAAGAAAGCGTGATTTGGAGTCCGTGTCTCGCGACATTATCTTTCGCCCTGGATAAAGGCGGGGCGTGGGACGCATTTGGGGGTGTCGTCCTAAGTATCTTCGAACATGCGGCAGCGTGTCCTTGCGCGCGGGCTGCGGATTAGACGAGCTGACGGGGACCCATTTTGCTCGAATATCAGACGACACTGAAATCGCGTTGTTCGCTCTCTGGCATCGGCGTTCACAGCGGCAAGCCGGTTTCCATTCATTTCTCGCCCGCCGACGCGGACACCGGCGTGGTGTTCCAGCGTATCGACGAGGGCGGTACCGGCCGCGTGATCCGCGCGCTGGCTTCCGAAGTTGCGCAGACCGACCTTTGCACCGCTCTTGGCGATGTGCGCGGCGAGCACGTCGCGACCATCGAACATCTGATGGCGGCTTTGATGGCCGTGGGCATCGACAATGTCGCGATCGAGATCGATGGCAGCGAAGTGCCGGTTCTCGACGGCAGCGCCATCGGTTTCGTGGAAGCCTTTGAGCAGGCGGGCATCGCCACCCTGGCGGTGAAGCGGCGTTACATTCGCGTGATCAAGCCGATCCGCATCGACAACGGCAATTCCTGGGCCGAATTTCGCCCGTATGACGGAACGCGCTTCGAGGTCGACATCGATTTCGATTCGCCGGCCATCGGGCGCCAGTCTCTGACGCTTGATCTCAGCGCCCGCAGCTTCCGCGAGGAAGTGGCGCGCGCACGCACCTTCGGTTTCATCAAGGATGTGGAACGCCTGTGGGCCGCCGGTTTCGCGCTTGGCTCCTCGCTCGAGAATTCAGTGGTGATCGGCGAAGACCATAAGGTCATCAATATGGGTGGCCTGCGCTACCCGGACGAATTCGTGCGGCACAAGATGCTCGACGCCGTGGGCGACCTGGCCCTGGCCGGCGCCCGCTTCATCGGCTGCTTTCGCTCCTATCGCGGCGGGCACCGCCTTAATGCGGCGGCTCTGCGTCACCTTCTGACCGACCGCTCGGCCTATGAGGTGGTTGAGACCACACGCCGTGAGCAGGGACGCCGTGCGGAGATGGTGGCGGTCAACGCGCCGGTCTATGCTCCCTGGATGATCTGAGCCGGCGCATTTTGTTGCCCTTGGCTGTGCACTGCTGGGGGCTTTTGATGGCGAAACGTCTCACCGCCACAAAATTGCACTATTGCACGGCAATAGCGTTGCCGGGGCAGCAGTGATATGCTCTATGGCTGCGATCCAGTGTCGATTTCCCAGATGCGAGAGGCGAAATGCGTTCAACCAATGTTGCCGGCATGACCAGAACAAGCAGAATGGCTTTACTGGCGGTATCGGCCCTCGGCGCTTCGCTTCTGCTTGCCGGCTGCAATGCGGAGAAGGATCTCGATCTGTCGACCTATGTCGAACCGACGGATTCCGCTGACGTTCTCTACAATCAGGGGCTTGCCAACATGAGTGCCGGCCGCATGAAGGAGGCGAGTGCCAAATTCGAGGCCATCGATCGGCAGCATCCCTATTCCGAATTCGCCCGCAAGGCGATGATCATGAACACCTTTGCCAGCTACCGGCAGGCGAAGTATGACGAGGCGATCAACAGCGGCAAGCGCTATGTCTCGCTTTATCCGACCTCTGATGAGGCTGCCTATGCCCAATATCTGGTCGGTCTAAGCTATTTCCGCCAGATTCGCGACGTCACTCAGGATCAGCGCGAAGCGCGCCTGACCGCCGAGACGATGGGCGAGGTTGTTCAGCGCTGGCCCGATTCCGAATATGTCGAGGATGCCAAGGCCAAGATTCGCTTCGCGCAGGACCAGCTTGCCGGCAAGGAGATGCAGATCGGCCGTTACTATCTCGAGCGGCGTGAATATGTGGCTTCGATCCGGCGCTTCCGTGGCGTGGTCGAGGACTATCCCAACACCCGCCATGTGGAAGAGGCGCTGGCGCGCCTGACGGAAGCCTATTTCGCCATGGGGCTGGTTTCCGAGGCGCAGACGGCCGCCGCCGTGCTGGGGCATAACTTCCCTGACAGCAAGTGGTACAAGGATTCCTACGCACTGCTGCAATCGGGTGGCTTCGAGCCGCGCGAGAACACGGGGTCGTGGTTGTCCAAGGCCGGGTCCGCAATTCTCGGCGGCTAGTGCGGTTCATTGTTTCATGGAAACGCTGTTCCGCTCTATCTCCGTGTTTTTCCGCATTCATGCGTCGTCAGGTGATTCCACCTGATCGCGAAATGCTATAGCGTCGGCACCCATGCTCTCACATCTGTCGATCCGCGATATCGTCCTGATTGAACGCCTCGACATGGATTTTCCGGGCGGGCTCTCGGTCTTGACCGGCGAGACCGGTGCGGGAAAATCCATCCTGCTCGATTCCCTGTCGCTCGCGCTCGGGGGCCGGGGGGACGCGTCCCTTGTGCGCCATGGCGCGGATCAGGGGCAGGTGACCGCCGTTTTCGATCTTCCCGCCGTTCATCCGGTGCGCGCGCTTCTGTCGGAGAACGCCATAGACGATGAGGGCGACATCATCTTGCGCCGCGTGCAGAGTGCCGATGGGCGTACGCGCGGTTTCATCAACGATCAGCCTTCGAGCGTCGCACTCATGCGGCAGGTGGGGCGTGCGCTCGTTGAAATTCACGGGCAGCACGATGAGCGTGCGCTGGTGGACGCGGCGATCCATCGCGACCTCCTCGATGCGTTTGGCGGTCATGGCGATGCGGTCGGGCGGGTGCGGCTTGCCTGGCGGGATCTGCGGCAGGCCGAACAGGAATTCGCGCGACACAAGGCGCGGGTCGAGGAGGCGGCGCGGGAGGCAGATTTCCTGCGTGCCTCGGTCGATGAATTGTCCAAGCTCGATCCTCGTCCGGACGAGGAAGAAGCGCTGGCCGAAGAACGCGCGAGCATGATGCGCGCTGAAAAGATCGCCTCGGATATTTCGGATGCGCAGGAGGTTCTGTCGGGCAGCGCTTCAGCGGTGCCTCAGCTGTCGAGTCTTCTGCGCCGGCTCCAGCGCAAGGCACAGGATGTGCCGGGCCTGCTGGACGGGATCATAGAGCCGCTTGATGCGGCGCTGCTGTCTCTCGATGCAGCCCAGTCGGGCGTCGACGACGCCATGCGGGCGACCGAATTCGATCCGAAGCGTCTCGAACAGGCGGAAGAACGCCTCTTTGCCCTCAGGGCCGCCGCGCGCAAGCACAATGTGCAGGTGGACGATCTGGCGGCTCTGTGCGCGCGCATGGTTGGTGATCTGGATGAACTCGACGCAGGCGAAGAACGGCTTGGCCTGCTCGAGGCGCAGGCCGCCGCGGCAGTGAAGGCTTATGATGCGGCTGCGGCGGAACTTTCGCGGATGCGCCTGAGCACCGCCGAAGGCCTCGCCAAAGCTGTCATGGCGGAACTTCCGGCGCTGAAGCTGGAACGCGCCGAGTTCATTGTGGAGATCGCCACCGAGGTGCAGGACCGCGCCGAAGAAGGCATCGACCGGGTGGAATTCTGGGTGCGCACCAATCCGGGAACGCGTCCGGGTCCCATGATGAAGGTCGCATCGGGCGGCGAGCTCTCCCGTTTTCTGCTGGCGCTGAAGGTGGTTCTCGCCGACCGCGGTTCCGCCCCCACGCTGGTCTTCGATGAGATCGATACGGGGGTGGGCGGTGCGGTTGCCGATGCGATCGGTCAGCGGCTTTCACGCCTTGCCGGTCGTATCCAGGTGCTTTCCGTCACCCATGCGCCGCAGGTGGCCGCGCGCGCGGGGACGCATTACCTCATCGCGAAGAGCGGCGGCCAGGAGAAGGTTTCGACCGGTGTTCGCGTGATGGATACGGATGCGCGTCAGGAAGAGATCGCCCGCATGCTGGCGGGCGCCACGGTCACCGACGAGGCCCGCGCAGCGGCCCAGAGGCTGCTGCAGGGAACGGCCTCCGCCTCCTAATCCGGTTCGCCGTTTCACGGAAACGCTGCGCCTCTCTCTCATTGTTTTTCCCATTTGTGCGGATGCGGGGTGGTTCCGCCCGACCGTAAAATGCCCTGAGCCGCTTCAGCAGTTGTCAGCATGTGTATGACGGGGTCAAAGCGGGTTTTCTCGATGGGCGGATGATGGTCTAAACTCCGGCGCAGTTTCACAGCCGGAATCAATGCCATGCCCGCAGCCAAGCCGCCCGTCGAGGATCTGACGGAAGATCAAGCCAGGGAGGAGCTGGAGAAGCTCGCGGCCGAAATCCGCACCCATGACAAGCGCTATTTCGAAGAGGATGCGCCCAGCGTTTCCGACGCCGAGTACGATGCGTTGCGGCGGCGCAACCTGGCGATCGAGCAACGTTTTCCCGATCTTGTGCGGGCGGATTCGCCATCGCGGCGTGTGGGGGCGCCCGTTTCCGGAAAGTTCGAGAAGGTTCGGCACAAGGTGCCGATGCTCTCTCTGGACAATGCATTCTCAGATGAGGACGTGATCGATTTCGTCGGTCGCATTCGCCGTTATCTCAAGCTCGGTGCGGATGCGCCCGTGATCATGACGGCGGAACCGAAGATCGACGGACTTTCACTCTCCCTGCGCTACGAAAACGGACGGCTGGTTTCGGCGGCCACGCGTGGCGACGGGCAGGAAGGCGAGAATGTCACCGCAAATGCCCGCGCCGTTGCCGATATCCCCACCGTGCTTTCGGGCAACCCACCGGAAATCCTGGAGGTGCGCGGCGAGGTCTACATGACACATGCCGATTTCCTGGCGCTGAACAGGCGCCAGGAAGCCGAAGGCAAGCCGACCTATGTCAATCCGCGCAATACGGCAGCGGGGTCGTTGCGCCAGCTGGATGCCTCGATCACCGCAGCCCGCCCTCTCAAATTCTTCGCCTATGCCTGGGGGGAGGTCTCGCAATTGCCGGCCGATACCCAGACCGGGATGGTCGAGGCGTTCGAGCGCTATGGTTTCCGCGTCAACCCGTTGATGGTGCGCAGTGAGAGTGCCGAGGGGCTGCTCAAGCAGTACCGCAAGATCGAGGAGGAGCGCGCGCGGCTTGCCTACGACATCGATGGGGTTGTCTACAAGGTCGATGACCTGGCCTTGCAGGAACGGCTGGGCTTCGTTTCGCGCAGTCCGCGCTGGGCCATCGCTCACAAATTTCCCGCCGAGAAAGCAACGACCATTCTGAGGGGCATCGACATTCAGGTGGGCCGCACGGGCGCGCTGACACCGGTGGCCCGGCTCGAGCCGGTGACGGTCGGCGGCGTGGTGGTGACGAATGCGACGCTGCACAATGCCGAGGAGATCGAGCGGCTGGGCGTGATGATCGGCGATACGGTGACCGTTCAAAGGGCCGGCGACGTCATTCCGCAAATACTTGGCGTCATCGAGGAAAAGCGGCCGGCTGACGCGGAAGCTTTCGTGTTTCCGACCGTTTGTCCCTGTGAACTCAAGACGCCGGTGGTGCGCGAAGGGATCGGTACGGGCGTGGAAGGCGTCGTGCGCCGCTGCTCGGGGGAGTTCGCCTGTCCCTTCCAGCGGGTCGAGCATCTGCGCCACTTCGTGTCGCGCCGCGCATTCGATATAGACGGGCTGGGCGAGAAGCAGATCGAGTTCTTCTTCAACGATCCCGACCTGCCGGTCAAAAGCCCCGGTGAAATCTTCACGCTGGCCGAACGCGACGCGGCGAACATCAAGAAGCTCAAGGACAAGGAAGGGTGGGGCACCACCTCGGCGGCCAATCTGTTTGCTGCAATCGAGGCGCGCCGCGAGATTGGCCTCGAGCGCATGATCTATGGGCTCGGCATTCGCCATGTGGGTGAGCAGACTGCCAAGACCCTGGCGCGCGCCTATGGGGCCTGGGGGGAGTTCCACGATGCCGCGCTCAAGGTTGCCGAGAGCGACATGCAGGCGCGCGAGGAGATGGACGCGCTCGACGATATCGGCGATGCGGTGATCGATTCCATCGCGCAGTATTTCGGCGAGGAACACAATCGCGACCTCGTGGAAAGACTGGCCGATCAGGTGAGGGTGATCGACGCCGAGCGACCGGCAGCCGATTCTCCCGTTGCGGGCAAAACCATCGTCTTCACGGGCAGTCTGGAGCGCATGTCGCGCGACGAGGCCAAGGCGATGGCGGAACGTCTTGGCGCCAAGGTCGCAGGGTCGGTCTCGAAGAAGACGGATCTTGTCGTGGCCGGGCCGGGCGCCGGGTCGAAGCTGAAAAAAGCTGCTGAATTCGGCATCGAGGTGATCGACGAGGATGCCTGGTTCGACCGTGTCGGCGGGTGATCCCTGACTGTCAGCCATATTGATCGCTGGCTCAAAGAAATTGAAGCGACTGGTCAGCGAGACTGACCTATCATGGGCTTTCTGGAGGCTCCATGACAACCGATATACTGGCCGGTCAATCCGGTCCACGCGACTTCGCGCAGGGTGTGCGCGACAGTGTTCCGATCATTGTTGCTGCCTTGCCGTTCGGGGTGCTGTTCGGCGCGCTGGCGATCGATAACGGTTTTACCGTCTTCGAGGCGGTGCTCATGAGCGCGGCCACCTTTGCCGGGGCCAGCCAGATGGTGGGCATCGAGCTTTTCGGGCAGAAGGTCGCCCCGTGGCTGATCGTTTTTTCGATTTTCGCGGTCAATTTCAGACACGTGCTTTATTCGGCAACCACCGGGCGGCGGATCGCCCATTGGAAGCCCTGGCAGCGCCTTGTCGGATTCTTCGTGTTGTCCGATCCGGTTTTCGCCGAGACCGAGCGGCGCGGAGAGACGAAGGGCGTGGTGACCTGGGGCTGGTATCTGGGCGTTGCCATCCCAGTTTATTTCACCTGGATCATCGAAGGCTGGGTCGGGGCGCTTTTCGGCAAGATGATGCCGGACCCGGAGCCCTACGGGATCGACTTCCTGCTGCCGATCTATTTTCTGGGCCTGGTGATGGGCTTTCGCAAGCGGCCTTTCTGGCTTCCCGTCGTGGCGGTCAGCGCTGTGGTTTCGATCATCGCCTATCGCACCGTTGGCTCACCCTGGCATGTATCCATCGGGGCGCTTGCCGGGGTGCTTCTGGCCGCGATGTTCTCTCCCGATGCAAGAGGAAAGCGGGGCGCGCAATGAGCACCACCATCTGGATCATTCTGGCCGGCGGGCTCCTGACCTATCTGACGCGTATTGGCGGCCATATCGTCCTGTCGCGTTTTGAACGCATTCATCCGCGCGTTGAGGCCGGGTTGAACGCCGTGCCGGCAGCCGTTCTGACGACGCTCGTCGCGCCTGCTGCCATGAATGGCGGGCCTGCCGAGCTTGCAGCGCTTGGTGCGGGGATTCTCGTTTCCTTCTGGGCGGGCGGCATGATGACCGTGTTCCTGACGGCGGCTGTCGTGCTCATCGTGCTGCGTAATATCGGTGTCTGAGGGGCGCAGGGTGTGTTCCACCGCGCTGTTTCAGCCTGATCTGGCCAGGAAACCCGCCGCTTTGCGCAAAAACTCTCCCGAATCGCTATCCCGCTAGCCGGCTCGGTATGGTATCCGACGGTGCAAAGGTTTACTTGGTGACCGATGATCCAGCTCTTCGCAAGAGCCATATGTGAGTGAAAGACGACAGCCCAATGCCAGATTATCGTTCGAGAACAACCACCCATGGACGCAACATGGCGGGAGCCCGCGGCCTCTGGCGCGCGACCGGCGTGAAGGATGGGGACTTCGGCAAGCCGATCATTGCCGTGGTCAATTCCTTCACGCAGTTTGTTCCCGGCCATGTGCATCTGAAAGATCTGGGTCAGCTCGTCGCGCGGGAGATCGAGGCGGCGGGCGGTATCGCCAAGGAGTTCAACACCATCGCGGTGGATGACGGCATCGCCATGGGCCATGACGGCATGCTCTATTCGCTGCCGTCGCGCGAAGTGATCGCCGACAGCGTCGAATATATGGTCAACGCGCATTGCGCCGACGCCATGGTCTGCATCTCGAACTGCGACAAGATCACGCCTGGCATGCTCAACGCGGCCATGCGGCTCAATATCCCGGCGGTTTTCGTTTCGGGCGGGCCGATGGAGGCCGGCAAGGTCGTGCTGAACGGCAAGACCCAGGCGCTCGACCTCGTCGATGCCATGGTGGCGGCTGCCGATGAGAATATTTCCGATGCCGATGTCTCGGTCATCGAGCGCTCCGCATGCCCGACCTGCGGTTCCTGCTCGGGCATGTTCACGGCCAATTCGATGAACTGCCTGACCGAGGCGCTCGGCCTGTCACTGCCCGGAAACGGATCGACGCTTGCCACCCACGCAGACCGCAAGCGTCTCTTCCTGGAGGCGGGCCGCCTCGCGGTGCATATCGCGAAGCGCTATTACGAGCAGAACGATGCCTCCGTTCTGCCGCGCAATGTGGCGAACAAGCGTGCCTTCGAGAACGCGATGTCGCTGGATATCGCCATGGGTGGTTCCACCAATACGGTGCTGCACATTCTGGCGGCTGCCTATGAGGGGCAGATCGATTTCACCATGGACGATATCGACGCGCTGTCGCGCAAGGTGCCGTGCCTGTCGAAGGTCGCGCCCGCCAAGCAGGATGTGCACATGGAAGACGTGCACCGGGCCGGCGGCATCATGGCGATCCTCGGCCAGCTCGATGCGGGCGGTCTGATCCATCGTGATTCACCCACCGTTCATACGCCGACCATCGGCGAGGCGATCGACAGCTGGGCCATCGACCGCACGGACAGCGAGAGTGTGCACAATTTCTTCAAGGCCGCGCCGGGCGGCATTCCCACCCAGACCGCCTTCAGCCAGGAGGCCCGTTGGGACGCGCTCGATCTCGACCGTGAAAAGGGCGTCATCCGCTCCGTGGAGCATCCGTTTTCGAAGGATGGCGGCCTTGCCGTGCTGAAGGGCAATATCGCGCTCGACGGCTGCATCGTGAAGACGGCGGGGGTGGATGAATCCATCCTGAAATTCACCGGTCCCGCCGTGGTCTATGAGAGCCAGGACGCGGCCGTGAAGGGCATTCTGGGCAGGGAGGTCAACGAAGGCGACGTGGTGGTGATCCGCTACGAAGGCCCCAAAGGCGGCCCAGGCATGCAGGAGATGCTCTATCCGACCAGCTATCTCAAGTCGCGCGGTCTCGGCAAGGCGTGTGCGCTGGTGACGGATGGCCGTTTCTCGGGCGGAACGTCGGGGCTTTCCATCGGCCATGCATCGCCGGAAGCGGCGCAGGGTGGGGCCATCGGCCTTGTGCGCAATGGAGACATGATCGAGATCGATATCCCCAATCGCACGATCAACCTTGTCGTGTCGGATGCAGAGCTTGCCGAGCGCCGTGCCGAGCAGGACAAGCTTGGCTGGAAGCCGGCCGGGCCGCGCAAGCGCAATGTCACGACGGCTTTGAAGGCCTACGCGGCTTTCGCCTCATCGGCGGATAAGGGCGCGGTGCGCGTCCTGCCGGAGGAATAAGTCAGTTTTTTGCAGTTGGAGCGCCGTGCGTCCTTTTGGATGCGCGGCGCTCTTTCTTCTTGTTTTCCACGTTATGTGGCTACAGGCGATTCCGGCTGACCGTCAATGCTCCCGGCGATTTCGCCGGGCGGATTGCAGGTTTGTGTCGAGCCCACCGCTTACCCGTTTGCGTGGAGAGGGGCGCTCCAGACATTGCGGACATGCTCCTTCTCCTTTGCATGGGGAGAAGCAGCCGCAAGGGAGAAGAGGGCGACCGCGCCCTCAGTCCAGGCGCTCTCAAGCCGCAAACGTGCCATTGGTCAAGCACAGTCAGGAAAGCGGCGCGGTCGCCTGTTCGAGCCAGGCGCGCACGTCTTCTTCCACCATTGGTCCAATCTCGCTCAGAACGCGCGCATGATAGGAGTCGAGCCAGGCGCGCTCGCCCTCATCGAGGAGTTCCTTGTCGATGAGCCTGCGATCGAGCGGGGCGAGGGTCAGCGTCTCGAAACCATGCATGGGTATCTCGCCACCTGCGAGGGGAGCGGCAGGCTCGACCACAATGAGGTTTTCCAGACGGATGCCGTAGGCGCCGGGCTTGTAATAGCCGGGCTCGTTGGACAGGATCATGCCGGCTTCCAGCTTCTGCGTGCCGGTTTTGGCGATGCGTTGCGGCCCTTCGTGAACGGAAAGATAGGAACCGACGCCATGGCCCGTGCCATGCGCGTAATCGAGGCCAGCTTGCCAGAGGGCGTGGCGGGCAAAGGCATCGATATCCGCGCCACGCGTGCCCTGCGGGAAGCGCAGGCGCGAAATGGCGATCATGCCTTTCAGGACACGGGTGAAGCGGTCGCGCATTTCGGCATCCGGCTCTCCGATGATGACGGTGCGCGTGATGTCGGTCGTGCCGTCCTCGTACTGTGCGCCTGAATCGACCAGATAGAGTTCGTTCTTTCCAAGCGTGCGGTTTGTCCTGGTTGTGACCCGATAATGGATGATCGCCCCGTTGGGACCTGCTCCGGAGATGGTGTCAAAGGAAATGTCGCGCAGCGGCATTTGCGTCTCCTGGCCGGTCGCGGCGCGGCAGGCCTCCAGCTTTTCGGCAACGGCGATCTCGGTCAGGGTTCCGGATGGCTGGGCGTCGAGCCATGAAAGGAAGCGGGTCATTGCCGCGCCGTCGCGGCGGTGTGCTGCGCGCGCGCCAGCCAGTTCCGTCGCGTTCTTGATGGCGCGGGGCAGGCGGGCGGGATCGGCAAGATCGACCGTCTCCATGCCTTCTCCCTCGGCGATGAGACGCAGCTTTTCGGCGGCGAGCGCGGGATCGAGGCCGATGCGTTTGCCGTTGCCGGTCAGGCGTTTCACCTCGTCGTCGAGCGTGGAAGGAGGCATCAGTTCGGCGAACTGGGTCAGATAGGCCTCGGTTTCGCGATCGAGCTTGCGCTTGTCGAGAAACAGGAGCGGTCGACCGCTCTCAGGAATGATGGCGAAACCGAGCGCGAGGGGCGTGTGGGGTACATCGCTGCCCCGGATGTTGAAGGCCCAGGCAAGGGACGACGGATCGGTCAGGACCGTGAAGTCCGCGCCGCCCTGCCGCACGGCTTCGGCCAACCGCTCCAGCTTTCGGCCTGCAAGTTCTCCGGCAAATTCCCTGGGCTGGATGCGGGCCTGTCCCAGGGGCGCTGCGGGGCGTTCGTTCCAGATATCGTCAACCAGATTGCCATCGGAGGGGACCAGTTGTCCGCCGATCTTTGCCAAGGCTTTCTCAAGGTCGCGAACTTCCCCCACCGTGTGCAGCCAGGGATCGAAACCGATGCGCTTGCCTGCCGTCAGGTTCGACGCCATCCAATCGCGTGGAGGGTTGTCGACGAGGCTTTCGATGGTGAAGATTTCCGGATCGGTCTGCTCGGACGCCTGCAATGTGTAGCGGCCGTCGACGAAAAGAAGCGCCTGGTCAAGCAGAATGAGGGCAATGCCGGCTGAGCCGGTAAAACCGGTCAGCCAGGCAAGCCGCTCCGAGCAGGCAGCCACATATTCCCCCTGGTGTTCATCGGCGCGGGGAACCAGATATCCCGCAAGACCGGCGCGCTCCATTGTTTCGCGCAGGCGCGCCACACGAGCGACGCCCTGAGACGGGTCGGCGGTAACTTCAAAGGACTGGAACATGGGAACCTATGTGAAAGTCAGAACCGGCCAGACCCTACAACATGACACATGGAAGCGAAATCAGTTCGTTCAGAGGGGTGGAAAAGTACTTTAGTTTCAAGAATGAGTGCGGCGCAGCAATTTATGTTGCGATGCAAAAATGAATGGATGCCATGCGCAATCAGCGCTGGTTGGAGCGCGGGGGCAGACTTATCTTCTGATCAAGATCAGGGATCAAGGAGAGTTCAGATGGCTCAGATGGCAGGCAAGCGCGGTTTCTTCCGCAATGCATTCGACGCACTTATCGAGGCTCGCCAGAGGCAGGTCAGCAGCTACGTCAACGGCGCTCTTTTGATGCTGGACGACGAGACGCTGCGCGCCCACGGTTATACCCGTGACGAACTGAAACGCAGCCGCAGCGTTTCCTACATGTTCTGACCGGAATGTTTTGACCGGAGGGTGTCCGCAGGGCATCGCTCCTTCCCAAATAGCCCCGCAAGCCGCCAACGGTTTGCGGGGCTTTTTGTTGCCTCACGGCAGATTTTCTAGCGCCGCAGAACGATCGTTACCCAGCCTTCGCGCGCTTGTGTGCGGATGTGGCGGAATCCCTGATTGACGTAGGATGCCACCACCGCGTCGCGCTGGCGCTCAAGGATGCCCGACAGGATCAGCGTGCCGCCGGGTGTCAGATGATTTGCCATTTGCGGAGCCAACCGCATCAACGGACGCGCCAGAATGTTTGCGACAATCAGGTCGAATGGCTTTCGCTCGGCAAAGATACGGTTGTGAAAGCCGGGAGCGGTGTGTGCTTCAACCAATGCGCCGACGCCGTTGAGGCGCGCGTTCTCGGCGGCCACCTGCGTGGCGACGGGGTCGATGTCGGTGGCCAGAACCGGAATGCGCGCTGCGCGCGCAAGGGCAATCGCCAGAACGGCACTGCCCGTACCCAGGTCGAGCGCGTTTCGCGGCTTTTCCCGCTTGAGCAGATCCGCGATTGCCTGCAGGCAGCCGGCCGTGGTGCCGTGGTGGCCGGTGCCGAAAGCAAGGCCTGCCTCGATCTCGATGGCCAGATCTCCGATGCGTCGCAGGTTCCGGTCATGGCTGCCGTGAATGAGGAACCGCCCGACACGCACCGGTTTCAGCCCCTCCAGAGAATGGGCGACCCAATCGATATCGGGCAGATCCTCACGAAAGAGCTGCGGCGGTGCGGAAAGCTGGGCTACGGCCTCGTCGACCTCCTGGAAGACACGATCCGCTTCCTCCCTCTCCGCGTAAAGGGAGATCTCGAAGCGGCCGTTTTCCTCATCGGCTTCGAAAACGCTGATGGGCAGCCCGTCTTCCTCGAAACGGGCATCCAGCAGCTTGAAGAGGATGTCGGCCTCGCTTCGGGAGGCGTTCATGAAAATGCGTGTCTGGGCCATGGATCCGTTCTGTCAGGCTTCTTTCGCCAGCCGTTTCAGCTTGGCGATGGCTGCGTCGCGATTCTCTTCATAGGCGATGGTGCCGAAAAAGTCGCCGTCGCTGTCGAGAAGCAGAACGGAAGCCGTGTGGTCCATCGTGTAGCCGCCGCCATCCAGTTCGACCTTGCGCACATAGATGGAAAAGCCCTTGGCCATGGCAGCCACCTTGTCGGGCGCGCCGGTGATGCCGGTGATGCGGTCCGAGAAATTGCCAAGATAGGTCTTCATGACCTCGGGCGTGTCTCGCGCGGGGTCGATCGAGACGAAATACGCCTTTATGTTCTTTCCCTCGTCACCCAGTTCGTCGAGCCATCCATCCAGTTCGAAAAGCGTGGTGGGGCAGACCTCGGGGCAGTGCGTGAACCCGAAGAAGACCACGCGCGGCCCGCCCTTGAAGGCTGCTTCCGTGATCTTCTGGCCATTCTGGTCCACCAGTTCAAACGGGACGCCGAATGCCTTTCTGGCATTCTGCTGTTCGTACCACTGGAAGGTCAAAAAACCGATGCCCGCGGCCATGACCGCGAGAATGCCGACGAGAATGGAACGCATCATGAAGGAAATTCCCGATTGTGGGCGAGGCCTATCCCGGAACTATCGACCTAGAAACACCAGGAAAGGCCGGATTGGGCCATGGCAAAGAATATGCCGGAACCGTGCTGCATCCACATTGAAAAGGCCCAGCCGGAAACAGCAGCCGCCGCAAGTGCGCCGATGCCTGCCTTGAGCCAGGTTCCCGAACGTGGAAGGTCTTGAGTTTTCATGGCCCATGATAGCGCAGATGAGGGCTTTCACAAAAGCCGCAACTTGTCGCAAGGAGGTCGGGAAGAGGGGACCTCCCGTCGGCTCGCGACGGGAGGGGGGCGGAATAGGGACACTTACTGGGTAGTGCAGACCAAGTGTCTACAGGGACAACCTAACGGATCCGGGTTGCGAATTCGCGTGGGTTGATCACACTTTTCGAGTGTGTGCGGTTGAAACGGGTGAGCAGGCCCTGGATCGTGCTCAAGGGGGGAGGGGCGGTTTCGATGCGCGATTTAATATATAACGCCCGAGAACCACGACGCGAATCCCGGTGCGAAACCCGGAAATGTTCGGGTGGAGCGTGTCGTTGCAGAATTCGATGTCCGGATATCGCTTCAATTCGGTCGTGCTTCTTTCCGGAACGGGGCGCATCACGACCTTATTCTTGGATTTGGAGAGGCTTTGTGGTCACCGGCTTATAAAGGTTGGCGAATCATCTTCCATGAATGGAGCAGGGCGCTCAACCAGTGGGTGTCGTGCGGAAACTGGCTCTCCGGATTCATCTGGCATTATGCCAGATGAGGGAATTTCCTGTGTTTATTGTATACTCTAGGTTTCTTTTGTTGACTTGTCGTTCTGTTATATAGACATATGCCGCGACTGATAGCTTATGGCTGCATAATGGCCGGGTTACGGGGGCGAAGGCATGATCAAGGATTTCGATATGTTAAAGCAGCAACTCGCCGAGCTGGCGGAGGCGGTGAACAAGTTCGAGTCCGAGGCGGTTCAGCTGCGTGTGGTTGAACTCGTTCTGGAGAATGCGCCGAAGAAAGATATCGGCTTCTCCGAAGAGAGTTTCTCGCATTATGTGGCCGCGCCGGACCTTTCGGGGTTCATGCGCAATGGCCGGCTGCGCAAGACAAAGCCTTCCGAGAGCGCCCGAGGGGCTGTTGCCGCGCTCAACGATCTGATCGAGAGCGACTTCTTCAGCGCGCCGCGCACCATTGGCGACATCGTTTCCCATTGCGAGGAAGCGCGGGGCGCGCAATACAAGTCGAATGCCTTTTCCGGGCCGCTTTCGCGCCACGCCCGCAGCGGGGTTCTGGCCCGCGAGAAGAATGCCGACGGCAACTTCGTCTACTACAAGCCCTGACTTCCTTTTTCACACCGTCGCGTTGCAGAGCCGCTCCAACTGGCCACAATGAACTAGGCGGGTTGCACGAAACTGTCGAGAACGCGTTTCTGGCCTGCCTTGTCGAAATCGATGGTGAGCTTATTGCCGTCGATGGCTGCGACATTTCCATTGCCGAACTTCATATGGAAGACGCGGTCGCCCACCTTGAAGGCCGACGGGTTCTCGGAAACGGATTTCGCCACCAGCTCGCCTTCGATGACACGGCCTTTTACGGAGCCTCTGCCGGCGCCGTAGCCCGAATCAGTCTCGCCATAACCGATCCGCTCGACCTGGTGGCCTGAACGCGTTCCCCAGTTTCGGGCCGTCGCGTCGCTGCGGTTGTTCTGCGCGCGTTGCCAGCCGGGTGTCGAATAGGTGTTGGAAAACACCTCGGCATTGTCGAAACGCGATTTTCCGTAGGGATTGGGCCTGCCGATATGGCCCTGGCCGTACCCGCCATAGGAGCTTCCCTCGTCGGCCACATCCACATGGGCTTCCGGCAGTTCATCGAGAAAACGCGAGGGAATGGTCGATTGCCAGAGGCCGTGGATACGGCGATTGGAGGCAAACCACAGGTGAAGGTTCTTCTTGGCGCGGGTGAGCCCCACATAGGCGAGCCGCCGCTCCTCCTCAAGCCCGGAGCGGCCACCCTCATCGAGCGCTCTTTGATGTGGAAACAGGCCTTCCTCCCAGCCGGGAAGGAAGACGGTCTCGAATTCCAGACCTTTCGCCGAATGCAGGGTCATCAGGCTTATGGCGTCCATTTCCTCGTGGCGTTCGGCGTCCATCACCAGCGAAACATGCTCGAGGAAGCTGCGCAGGCTTTCGTAATCCTCGATGGAGCGGATCAGTTCCTTGAGGTTTTCCAGCCGACCGGGCGCTTCGGGTGAGCGGTCATTCTTCCACATGTCGGTGTAGCCGGATTCTTCGAGAATCGTTTCGGCAAGCTCGGTGTGGGAAGTCTTGTCCAGAAGATCCTGCCAGCGCGCGATATTTTCCGTCAGCGTGCGCAAGGCGCTGCGCGGCTTCGGCTTCATTTCCTCCGTGCCGGCAAGGTCGCGCGCGGCTTGCAGCAGCGGCACCTGGCGGGCGCGCGCCACATCGTGCACCTGCCGCAGGCTGGCGTCGCCGAGCCCGCGCTTGGGCACGTTGATGATGCGCTCGAAAGCCAGATCGTCGGCTTCCTGCGAGACGATGCGGAAATAGGCGAGGGCGTCGCGGATTTCCTGCCGTTCATAGAAGCGCGGTCCGCCGATGACGCGGTAGTTCACCCCGAGGGTGACGAAGCGGTCTTCAAATTCACGCATCTGGAAGGAGGCGCGCACGAGGATCGCCATGTCGTTCAGCGCGTGGCGCTTGCTTTGAAGCGCTTCGACCTCCTCGCCGATGGCGCGGGCCTCTTCCTCCGAATCCCAGGAGGCATGCACCTTGACCTTGGCCTCGTCGGGCTGGGCCTTGTCGGTGAAAAGCGTCTTGCCGAGGCGGCCTTCATTATGCGCGATGAGATGGGAGGCCGCGCCGAGGATATGGGCGGTTGAGCGATAGTTGCGTTCGAGGCGGATAACCTTTGCGCCTGGAAAATCCTTCTCGAAACGCAGGATGTTGTCGACCTCCGCGCCGCGCCAGCCATAGATCGACTGGTCGTCATCGCCCACGCAACAGATGTTCAGGGGCGCGTCACCGGCGCTTTTCGGGCGCTGGGCCAGCAGGCGAAGCCACATATATTGCGCCGTGTTGGTGTCCTGATACTCGTCGACCAGAATATAGCGGAACTTGCGGTGGTATTCGGCCAGCACATCCGGATTGTCGCGGAAAATGCGGATGGGCAGGCACAGAAGGTCGCCGAAATCGACGGCGTTCAGCGATTTCAACCGCTCCTGATACGCGGCATAGAGTTCGCGTCCTCGGCCGTTGGCAAAGGCGCGGGCGTCGCCCTCGGCGATCTCCTTCGGGGCGAGCCCCTTGTTCTTCCAGCCATCGATCATCTGCGCGAACTGGCGGGCGGGCCAGCGCTTGTCGTCCAGCCCTTCCGCCTGGATGATCTGCTTGATGAGACGGATCTGGTCGTCCGTATCGAGGATGGTGAAAGAGGATTTGAGGCCCGCAAGCTCCGCATAGCGGCGCAATATCTTGACGCCGATGGAGTGGAACGTGCCGAGCCAGGGCATGCCCTCGACCGCTTCGCCGACAAGGGTTCCAATGCGCTCCTTCATTTCGCGCGCGGCCTTGTTGGTGAAGGTCACTGCGAGAATCTGCGAGGGATAGGCGCGGCCCGTGGCGAGGATATGCGCAATGCGCGTTGTCAGCACCCGCGTCTTGCCGGTGCCGGCGCCGGCAAGAACAAGCACGGGGCCTTCTGTGGTCTCCACGGCCAAACGCTGCTCGGGATTGAGCGCGTCGAGATAACGCGCGCTTGCGGCTCCGCCGCGCGCGGCCATGGCGCGGGCGGCAATCCCGGATCCCGACCCTGCCGGCTTCTGCTGCGCGGGAGGGGTCGCGGACGGCTCGTCCTCGTCAAAGAATGGAATATCGTCAGGAAAACCGGACATCGCGCCTGCATATGGTGATTCGCGGGCCAAAGCCCAAGGATGTTTTCCATTTGTACCGGTTTGGCGCCTGTGGGCCAAGGGCTTCCTGTGGCCGAGCCGGCAAAGGTAAGAGGCTGTGGAACAGGATTGACGAGCGCACGAAAATTCCCGAGCATGCCTTTCGGCAGGATGCAGCCGGCAGTCCGCACCCGTATTGGGTTAGGCGAATGCATCCGGATTCCGACCCTGCTTCCTCGTCAGTGGCGAAGGCATCGGCAATGCGGACACTGATCGTTTTCCTCGCCGCGATGAAGGATGCATATCATGCGCACATTCATGGATGCCAAGGCCATGGCGAAAGCCATGCGCGAGGCTCTCGCCGCCCGGAACGTGGACCTTACCCATAGCGAGGCACTGGAGATCGTTGCCCGGCAGTTCGGCTTCGACAACTGGAACATCCTGTCGTCCCGCCTGTCCGGAGGCCAAGCGCGGCAACGCGACCGCGAGGAGGCTGCGTTCGAGCCCGCCGTTCCGATCTTCCGCATCTTCGATGAAGGCAAGGCACGGGAATTCTATAAGGATTTTCTGGGCTGCAGGGTCGATTGGGAGCATCGTTTCGCGCCCGAGGCACCGCTTTACATGCAGGTTTCGCGTGGCCGGCTGTGTCTTCACCTGAGCGAACATTCAGGCGACGCGACGCCTGGTGGCAACGCGGTGGTTTTCATTCGAAATATCGCAGTTCTGCACCGGGAGCTGATCGACAAGGACTATAAATACAATCGTCCTGGCCTGGAGACGCGGGATTGGGGTGTGGAAATGGGCGTGATCGACCCGTTCGGCAATCGCTTGCGCTTCATCGAGCGCGGGGAAGATTAGAAGCGGCTGAAAAATACCGATCGGGCGCATCAGCGGCCGGTCGGCCCGGTGTCAATGTTCGCCGTCGCAAAGCGAGTGATCGCCGAGGGCGGCCAATACGGAGCAATCGCCCACCGCGCCGTTGTCGCAGCTTTCCACGATGCGCTCGAGTTCATGCTCGAGGCGTTTCAGGCGCGCAATGCGCGCGCGCACCTCCTGCAGATGCTCACGGGCAATGCGATCCGCCGTTTCACAGGGCTTTTCGGGATGACCGCTCAATTCGATCAATTCGCGGATCGCGTCGATGCCGAGACCGAGATCGCGGGCGTGGCGGATGAAGGTAAGCCGCTCCAGAGCCTGCTTGTCGTAGCGGCGCTGGTTGCCGGCCGAACGCTCGGGCGTTTCGATCAGTCCGGTATCCTCGTAGTATCGGATCGTCGGCACCTTTACGCCCACGCGTCGCGATAATTCTCCGATCGACCACATATGCGTCTCCTGTCCGGCTTTTTCCCTCATCATATAGGCTTGGATCGGGACCTGATGAAGGTCTTGCGTACGTTCACGGGGCTGTGAATGGACGTTGCGGCAAGGCGACCTAAACTTCGAAAGGCGGGCGGACACCGACATAGGGAGACGAGCATGCAGGAAGAGCCGAAGATCACACAGGCCATGATCGACGCGTATGATGAGTACACCCATCTTTCCCTTGATCGCCGCGCGTTCATGAACAAGCTGACCGCGCTTGCCGGGTCCGGTGCAGCGGCGGCAGCCATCGCACCGATGCTGGCCGCCAATTCCGCGCGTGCGGCCATGATCGCCGAGGATGACGGACGCATCAGCGCCGAGGATGTGACCTATCGGGGCGATGGCGGGGAGATGACGGGGTATCTCGTCAAGCCGACCGGAGAAGACACAAAGCTGCCGGCGGTGATCGTTATTCATGAGAACCGCGGTCTCAATCCGCATATCCGCGATGTGGCGCGGCGCATGGCGCTCGAAGGCTTTGTCGCGCTGGCGCCTGATTTCCTGTCGCCATCGGGCGGCACCCCTTCGGATGAGGACAAGGCGCGCGAGATGATCGGGGCGCTCGATGCCGGCCGGACGGTGCGCAATGCGGTGGCGAGCGTCGCCTTCCTGGCAGGGGATGAAGCGACCACGGGCAAGGTGGGCGCAATCGGCTTCTGCTGGGGCGGCGGCCTTGTCAACCAGCTGGCCGTCAATGCTCCCAATCTGGGTGCAGGCGTTGCCTATTATGGGCGGCAGGCCGATGCGGCTGACGTGCCGAAGATAAAGGCACCGCTCCTCCTCCATTATGCGGGGCTGGACGAGCGCATCAATGCCGGCATCGATGCCTACAAGAAGGCGCTGGAGGCGGGCGGCAAGGATTTCACGATCCATGTCTATGAGGGCGTCAATCACGCCTTCAACAACGACACGGCGCAAGCCCGCTACGACAAGGAGGCCGCCGATCTTGCCTGGCGGAGAACGGTCGATTTCCTGAAACAGAAACTCGCCTGAGCGTCTGACGTCAGAACCGGTCGCGCACTTTCTGCGCCCGGCGCAGGATCGCGCGTGTGAAGACCAGGTCGATCGGGATCGGCCTGCGCCCGCTCTCGATTTCGTTTAGTTCGTCGTCGAGCGATGTCAGCGCGCAGCGCATGTCGCTGTCGCTGATGTTTATGTTGTAGGCAACGGTACGCGATAGCGCGTCGATGTCGATCTTGCTCATATCTCCTGCCGCACGCTCTTCCTCGCCAATCCGCAGACGGGGCGGAGCCCGAAAATGCCCATCCGCCGAATCGGGACCCTTGAGACAGAGTCTCAGCCCGTCGCCGCCGCGTTCAAGAACGCGCCGCGCCATAGCTGTGCATAAGAAAAGCCGAGCGGATTATGGTTAATGAAATCTCCGGAAGATTTGCCGGCTGTGTATTCCTCATGGGATGCTGATTTCCCACGCCAATGGGCCAGAAGGCGGTATTTGCTGGTGATGGACGTGGTTTCGGGCGAAGCGGCTTGCGTTCTGCGGCGTACGCGCAATATGACAGGAGGAGCGCAAGGCGCGAAAATTCTGATGAAAATCCAGCTCGCAAAGGATCCGTTATGTCCTCCCAAGTCACAGCCGTTCTGCCCGCAGACAAGAGCGTGTCGGGCGGAGGAGGCGGTGGGGGAGACGACCAGGAGGGGCTGGAAGCCCCGGAACCTTCGGAAACCAACGAGCGCGAGTTTTCGCTTCCTGTCCTGTCGGGCATGGCCCTGCTGGTGGGGATTGTCGCCGCTTTCGGTGCGATCGTCTTCAAGTTCCTGATCGCCGGTATCTATAATCTGGCCTTCTACCAGACCTTTTCGTTCGATTACGACCCGAACTCCTTCGGTGATCCGAGCCCGCTCGGGCCGCTCGTCATCCTCGTGCCCGTCATTGGTGGCCTGATCGTGGTGGCTCTGGTGCGGGCATTCGCGCCGGAAGCCAAGGGGCATGGCGTACCCGAGGTTATGTATGCGATCTACCACAAGGGCGGCAATGTGCGCGGCGTGGTCGCCATCGTTAAGTCGCTGGCCTCGGCAATCTCCATTGGAACGGGGGCATCGGTCGGGCGCGAAGGACCGATCATCCAGATCGGATCTTCCTTCGGATCGACCATTGCCAGGCATCTCCGGCTCGTACGGCCGCAGAAGATCACATTGCTTTCGGCAGGGGCGGGCGCGGGCATCGCAGCCACCTTCAACACGCCGCTCGGCGGCGTGCTTTTTGCAAGTGAAGTGCTTCTGCCGGAAATCTCGCCGCGCAGCTTCCTGCCGGTGGTCATTGCCACCGCGACCTCGACCTATGTCTACCGCCTCGTCATGGGCGGGGAGACGGCCTTCATCGTCCACGCCTTGTCGGAAGTGGAGTTCTCGGTCGTCAATTTCCACGAAATCGGTCTTGCGGCGCTGACCGGCGTCGTCATGGGCGTGGCCGCCTATACCTTCGTCAAGGTGCTGGCTTTCATGGAGGACTGGTTCGAGGAACTGCCGCTCAATGCCTATCTGCAGAACATTATCGGTATGCTCGCCGTCGGTCTGATGGGCTACGGGTTCTTCCTGGTGAGCGGACATCATCACGTTTTGAGCGTCGGCTATTCGACGATCCAGGACATCCTGTCGGGCGGTAATGCGAGCATCGTACTTCTGGTCGCTCTTTTCGTGGGCAAGCTTCTGGCCACCTCCATCAGCCTGGGCGCGGGGGCGTCGGGCGGCATCTTCTCGCCCAGCCTCTTCATGGGCTCGACGCTGGGGGCCGCGATCGGCGCTGCCGGCGCCATGGTCTTTCCCGATGCAGGCATTTCCGTGCCGACCTTCGCCATGATCGGCATGGGCGCGATGGTGGGCGGGGCAACCAGCGCCGCCATGACGGCCATCGTCATGATCTTCGAGATGACACGCGACTACAACATCATCCTGCCGCTGGTGCTTGCGGTCGCGCTCTCGATCGGCATCCGTCGGGCTCTCATCGTGGATGACATCTACACGATCAAGCTGCGCAATCGCGGGCGCCCAATTCCTACGAACCGCACCACCAACATGTTCCTTGTGCAGCCCGTGACGGAAATCATGAACCGCGATTTCCATGTGCTGCCGGGGGACATGAAGGTTGCCGAGGCGCTGAAGCAGATCGATGTCAGCACGGCAAAGCTGATCGTCACGGACGGGCAACGCATTTCAGGCTTCATCCGGCTCGGCACGCTGAGGGCCGACATGGAAAAGCTCGGCAAGGAACGGCTCGATTCTATCTCCTCCAACGCCTTCATCATGGCCACGGAGCGGAGCAATCTCAACGATGTGGTGACGCGCATGAGCCGCAGGCAGCGCTCTTACGCCATCGTCATCAAGGGCAATCGCGGCGTGCCGCGGCCTGACGAGATTGTCGGCGTGATTGACCGGGAAGAGCTTGCCCAGTCGGTTATCCGCAACCATTACGGCTGAGTGCGGGCTGGTTTGCGGCGGATGCCGATGGCGCGCCCGGCCCGCTGCGGCCGCGGCAGCCCCGCGTGGCGCTCGCGCATCGCTTCGATATTGGCAAGAATGTCGGCGGGGAAGGGCGCCACCTTCGGCCCGGACATGTCCACATGCAGGGTCAGCACCTCGCAGCTGGCGGCCAGCCAGCCATCCACATGGTGCAATTCCTGAAAGAGATGCAGGCGTTTTTCGTCATGGTCCAGCAGTTGCAGCGTTCCGCGCACACGGTCGCCCAGATGCAATTCGCGAACATAGCAAATGTGGACTTCCGCGGTGTAGGTGGTGAGCCGGCGGGCGGCGGCATAGGCCGGTCCCATGCCCAGCGCTACTGAGACCTCGTCGCTCGCCCGGTCGAACAGCACATTGTAATAGGCCATGTTGAGATGGCCATTATAGTCGATCCAGTCCTTTTCGAGGGCAAAGACGCTGGAAATCTCGGGCTTGGCTTGAGGCATGTGCAGGTCTGTTCGCATCCGGCTTTGACAGTGTCGGCGCTCGCCTTGCGCTGGCGCAAGACAGAATGGGCGCAATGGTGCATAGAAGCCTAGAGCATTTCCCTCCGAAGCGATATCGCTTCGACGCCGGATAATGCGGCGAAAACAGAAATTTAGAGTGCCCTTTGTCCGTGCAGACGCACGCCCGGCGCTCTCAGCGGGTCGTCCCCTCAAGGGACCGAAAAGCGTATGGAGAAGGCAATGGCGCTCGCAGAACTCGAACAGGTTTCCCGCAATGAAGAGGGCATCGCCACGGTGCTTGGTATTTTGCGGCAGCGGTTCGGCGAACGGCTTCTGACCGGACAGTCGATCCGCGAGCAGCACGCGCATACCACGACCTATATTCCCGCCCAATTGCCCGATGCGGTGTTTGCACCCGAGGATACGCTGGAGGTTCAGGAAGTGGTGCGGATCTGCGCCGAGCACCGCGTTCCCGTTATACCCTTCGGGACGGGAACATCGCTCGAAGGCCATGTGAATGCGCCTGCCGGCGGCATTTCCATCGACCTGATGGGGATGAACCGCATTCTTTCCGTCAATGCGGAAGATATGGACTGCACGGTGGAACCGGGGGTCACGCGCGAGGATCTGAACCTGCATTTACGCGATACGGGGCTGTTCTTTCCGATCGATCCGGGTGCCAATGCCAGTCTCGGCGGCATGGCGGCGACACGGGCCTCCGGCACCAATGCGGTGCGCTACGGGACCATGCGGGACAATGTGGTCAGCCTTTCGGCGGTGATGCCGGACGGGCGCCTCATCCAGACAGCGCGGCGCGCCAGAAAGACGTCTGCCGGGTATGATTTGACGCGCCTTCTCGTCGGTGCGGAGGGAACGCTCGGCGTGATTACGGCGCTGACGCTTCGACTCTACGGCATTCCGCAGGCGATATCGGGAGGGGTGTGTCCGTTTCCGGATGTGGAACGCGCGTGTCAGGCCGTGATCACCACGATCCAGATGGGGGTGCCGGTCGCCCGCATCGAGTTCGTCAATGCGCTCGCCATGAAGGCGATCAATGCCTATGCCGGCCTCGATTATGCCGAAAGCCCGTGTCTGTTTCTGGAGTTTCATGGCAGCGAGGCGGGGGTGAAGGAACAGGCTGAGACCTTTGGCGAGATCGCCGCAGAGTTCGGCGGCGGACCGTTCCAGTGGACGAGCGTTGCCGAGGAAAGGACGAAGCTCTGGAAAGCGCGCCACAATGCCTATTGGGCCTGCGTGGCGCTGCGTCCGGGCGCGCGCGGCCTCTCGACGGATGTGTGCGTGCCGATTTCGCGGCTTGCCGAATGCATCGTCGAGACGGAGGCGGACATTGAGCGGTCGGGACTTCTCGCAACCGTTCTTGGTCATGTGGGCGATGGCAATTTCCATGTGCTGGTCATGATGGACATGGATGACCCGAAAGAGGTCGAGGCGGCGGAGTCCTTCGTGGCCCGGCTCAACCGGCGGGCGCTCTCGATGGATGGAACCTGCACCGGCGAGCATGGAATCGGCCAGGGCAAGATGCGCTTTCTCGAAGAGGAACTCGGCGAAGCCGTCGATGTCATGCGTGCGGTGAAACAGGCAATCGATCCGCTCGGCATCATGAATCCCGGCAAGGTCGTCGGGGCAAGACGCATATAAGCCGAATTTGTGCGATCATTCCAGGCGAGGCCCCTTTATCGTCATCGAAATCGCACTACTGTGCGCTGGGTGATGGGAGAAGGCTGAGGAGAAGCAACTGGCCCGGCTGTTCGTATTTTTTGGTGGACTTGTTGTGCTGGCGCTCACGGCGGCGCTGGTGGCCCCTTATTTCATCGATTGGAACCATTATCGCTCGGCCTTCGAGCGCGAGGCGGGACGGGTGCTTGGCCGGGAAGTGCGCGTGGAGGGCACCGCGCGGGCACGCCTGCTTCCCTTTCCCTCGCTGACATTCACCGATGTCGTCGTCGCCGGCGAGACGCAACAGGCTCCTGGCATGACCGTGGAGGAATTCTCCATGGATGCGGAACTCGCCCCGTTTTTGCGCGGCGAGGTCCTGATCTTCGACATGCGGCTCGTGCGGCCGAAGGCCCGGATTTCCGTGGCCTCGGACGGGGCAATCGATTGGGCGGTCCGCCCCACCGGGCCCTTCGATGCGCGCCAGGTGACACTTGAAAAAGTGTCGATCGTGGACGGTTCGGTCGATCTGAGGCATGCGGCAAGCGGGCGCGAACACCGGCTGACCAATATCGATGCCGATCTGTCCGCGCGGACGCTGGCCGGGCCGTGGCGGATATCGGGGCACCTTGATTTCGACGACCTGCCGATTGCCGTTTCCGTGGCCACGGGTGGCGTGGACGAGGACGGCGCGATGCGGCTGCGCGTGGAAGCCGTGCCCGATACGGTGCCGGTCAAGATCACGGCAGACGGGCAGGCCCGGATCGAAGAAGGCGCCGCGCACTATGACGGTACGTTTGCGCTCAACACCTATGCGCAGCAGGAAATGGACCGGCTGCGGGGCAGTGATGGTGAAACCTTTGCGCTGACCGCCTCTGTGGCAACCAACCGGCTTTCCGGTCGGTTCGGGCTGGTGCACAACCGCCTCACGGTCGAGGAATTCCGCTTCGAGACCGGGCCGGCGAATGAGCCATACCGGGCAGAAGGCACAGCAAGCCTCGAATTCGGTGACGCACCGCGCTTCGACATCATGGCGAGCGGGGCGCAATTGCGCTTCGAGCCGGACGCACAGGCCGAAAATGCGATTGCGGGCATCGACCTTGAAAAGCGTCTTGCGGCGCTCGCCGAGGTGCTCCAGTCGGTGCCGGAACCCGGCATTCCCGGCAAGGTGCGCATCAACCTGCCGGCCATCGTGGCAGGCGACACGACGATCCGCGACATAGAACTGATGGCTGAACCCGAAGAGGGCGGTTGGTCCATCTCTTCCATGGCGGCGACCCTTCCGGGACGTACCCGTTTCGAGGGGCGGGGGCTGCTGACGACGCGCGATGCGCTTTCCTTCAACGGTCACATGCTGCTTGCCATATCGCAGCCCTCCGGCTTTGCCGCCTGGATATCGCGCGATGTGGACGATGCGATCCGCAGGCTGCCGGCGGCGGGCTTCAGTGCCGATGTGTCTCTTGCCGGGGAACGCCAGAGTTTCGAAAACCTTGAACTCGTCCTCGGGGCCGCCCGCTTCGGCGGGCGTCTGGAACGGGACCAGCCGGAGGACGCGCGGCCCTCGCTGGCGCTCAACCTGGAGGGAGATGCGCTCGATTTCGACGGGATCAGGGCGTTTTCCTCGCTTTTCGTAAGCGATACGGGAATTAACCGGCTGGCTGGCAGCGATGTCGACCTCTCGGTCAAGGCCGGGCCGGTTTCGGCGCTCGGTCTTCAGGCGGACCGGCTCGATACCGCGCTGCGGCTCCGGGAGGGTGTGCTCGAGGTCGACCGGCTGACGGTGGGCGGACTTGCCGGCGCGCAGTTGAGCGCCACGGGGCAGATCAAGGATTTCGCTTCCGCTCCGACCGGCCAGATCGACGCTACGGTGGTTTCGACCGACCTTTCGGGGCTCGTCGCCGCCCTTGCGGCGCGGTTTCCCGAAAACCCGTTGCTTACGGGCCTGTCGAAACGCGCACTCGCATTTCCGGGATTGCTGGCGGATGCGGAGCTCAATCTCGTGGCGAGCGCTGCTGACAATGGCGACGACACGGTGGGAATGGCTGTGAGCGGCGAAGGCATGGCGGGCGGTACCGATCTCAGTTTTTCCCTGTCCGATACCAGCCCGCGAAATGCCCTGTTCGATGGTCGCTTCAAAATGATGCTCACCGCGCGCAACGATGATGCCGCCGTTCTCTACGGGCTTGCGGGGCTTCCCGCGCTGCCGCTGGGGCTGGCCGGTGAAGCGAAGGTCGAGGCAAGCGCCGAAGGGTCGCGCGCCGACGGCATTGCCACGAAGGCGAGCCTTGCGGGCGAGGGGCTTGCGGCGACATTCGATGGAACATTGTCCCTTTCTGGGGACAAGTCTTCGCTTTCGGGAAAGGCGGAACTGAAAAGCGACGACCTTGAACCGTGGCTGGCTGTCGCCGGCACCACCTTGCCGGGGTTCGGCCTTGGCATGCCCGTCGATCTCTCCGCTGAGCTGGAATGGAGCGAGGGGCTGGCGGTGCTTTCCGATCTCAAGGGCAACGTCGTGGATAGCGGCGTGTCCGGTGATCTCACCGTCGGGTTGAAAGAGAGCCTTCCCGATGTGGAAGGATCGCTCGAATTTTCCAGTTTCGATCTTGGCCCCGCCGCCGAACTGGTTCTGGGCACGAATGCATTTTCTGCGGAAGCGGGAAATGTGTGGCCGGAGGTCCCTTTCGGGCAGGAGGTCGTTCTCCCCTTTACAGCCGATCTCGATCTGCGCGCCGATGCGCTGTGGGTCGGCGACTGGGCCGGCGCGCGCAATGCGGCCATGAAGCTCAAGCTCGGTGAGGAGGGGCTTTCGGTTTCCGATTTGAAGGCCGAAATCTACGGGGGAGCCGTCGAGGCGTTTGCCACGCTGCGCAACAATGCGGGCACCGGGCTTCTGTCCGCTCAGCTGGGGGTGACGGGAGTGGCTCTCGATGCTCTTCTGCCTGAGGCAAGCCTGGCGGGTGAGGTCGATGCACGCACGAGCCTGACGGCGAGCGGCAAGACCGTGAATGCAATGGCTGCTTCGTTGACCGGGTCCGGCTCGGCCGTGGCGCGCGATCTTGTCATAGAGGGGCTTAACCCGGACGTTATCGGGCCTATCCTCGAACAGGCGGACCGGATCGGCAACGCCATCACCGCCGAGCAGGCTGCGGATTTCGTTCCCGAACTGGTGCGTTCGGGCAGTTTTGCCGCCGGCGAGGCGGAGTTCGCGTTCACGATTGCCGGCGGTACGGTGCGCACGCCGCCCATAAGGCTTCCCGTCAATGGCAGCGCGCTGTCGGCGGAATTGTCCGCCGATCTGAAGACCCTGAACGTACGCGCCTCGGGAAGGCTTCTCTACGATGCGGGCCGGGAGGCTGTGGTGGGTGCGGACCCTGCCGTCACTTTCGAGGTTTCAGGCCCTCTGGGGGAAACGATCACAGAGATCGGAACGGGCCCCATGGCCCAGTTTCTGACCCAGCGGGCCCTCGAACGTGAGCAGGCTCGGGTGGAACGCATGCAATCGGTGCTTCTGGAGCAGCAGCGTCTGCGTCGCGAAGCGCGCTATTTTACCGCGTTGGTGGAAGAGCGGGAACGGGTGGAGGCCGAGCGTCTGCGCAAGGAACAGGAACTCAAGGAGCGGCTGGACCGCGAGAAACGCGAACGCGAAGAGGAAGAAGCGCGTCGCAGGGCCTCCGAGGAAGCTGCGAAGCGGGCTCAGGAAGCGGAACGGGCGGCAAAGGCGCTGCGGGAGGCGGGCGAGAACCGTCCCACGCGGCCCGCCGGAGGCGCGGATGTCAAGCGGGCGCCGCTTCCGGCGCCTTCTGGCGCCGCGTCGTCCGGAACCCCGAATTCGCCCGACGCCGTCTCCGAATTCTTCCGCGCGAAGGAGTTGTCCACCGACCGTTTGCGGGAACTGCTGCGCTCAACCGATTGATCCGTTCGCCGCCAGTCAGGAACGGGTGCGTTTCAGATCCTCAAGAACCATGAGGCGCAGGGCCGATGACAGATTGCTTTCGTCAGGGCGCGCGGCGTCGGCCTCCGCGATGAGCGCGGCGACGGGGATGGCACGCTCACGCGCCATACGCTCTATCTCGGTGAAAAAGGCAGGTTCGAGGGAAATGCTCGTGCGGTGCCCGCGAATGCTGACGGAATGCTTCTTCACGCCCATCAGCGGGGCTTCGCCTCGCCATCGGGCGACAGGCGGTGGCCTTCCAGATGGCTTTCCGCCAATTCCGCAAGCTTCTGCTCGCGCTTCCTCTCTGCTTTGGAACGCCCATGCAGGACACGGTTCTCCGCTGCGCGCTGTTCCTTTTCCTCACGCGCCTTGCGTTTGCGGATATGGCGAAGGTTGACGACCTCGCCCATTGTTCACTTCTTGCGAAATGCGTCGAGGGAAACGACGTCCGCGCCCTTGGTTTCAGGCTTTTCACCGTCCGCCGCATCTTTTTCGAGGGCTGCCTCGGGGGCTTCGCCTTCGGGGGCTGGCGAGGATTCGCCCTCATCCTGGCTGATTTCGCGCAAGGGCTGCGGTTCGGCCGCGTCTTCCTCCGGGCGTACGTCGAATTCCAGCTCGAAATTGACCGACGGATCGTAGAAGCCGCGCACCGCGGAAAACGGGATCGACAGCATTTCCGGCACATCGGCGAAGGACAGACCGACCTCGAAACCCGTCTCGGTGACTTTCAGATCCCAGTACTGATACTGCAACACGATCGTCATCTGTTCGGGATAGCGTTCACGCAGACGCGTCGATATCCGCACGCCCGGCGCTGTGGTCAGAAATGTGATGAAGAAATGGTGCTCGCCCGGCAGACCCGTGCGGGCCACCTCGGTCAGTACCTTTCGCATCACACCACGCAGGGCGTCCTGTGCGAGAATGTCGTAACGGATACGGTCTTCGGCCATCGTGGGAACCGGGTTTGTGAATCTTGTCATACCTCTAATGAAGGAGCGTGCCGAGGTAAACCGGCAAAAGCCGCAATGGTTCAACCAAAGTTTCGCCAGGCGCCGGAAAACGGCCGGCAAAAAGACCCGCAGGCCGGGCATGGCCTTGGTTTTTTGTCTTTGATAAGGGGACGTGCCGGCAGGGAAATAAAGTGGAGGCTTCTGTTGCCAGGTGCCTCCGGACCCCGCTTAGACCTGCGACGGCCTAAGGCTTGATTTGAAGCTATCGCGCTGCATTAAGCAGCGAGACGTGCCTCCGCATAGTTGTCGTTGGCAACTATAGAGTTTAGCCCGATAACGGTGGTACCATGCCGAGCGAAAGTCCGATCTTTACACCCTCGTCGATCCTGTTTCGCCCCCAGCAGAAACCGCCCTGCGATTGTCGCCTTTCGGCGGTTTCTGGTGGAGGCGCCGGGCACTGCCCCCGGGTCCGAATGGTTTATTTCACCGGCAGTTTATCGCCATAGTCGGTCAAGCCGACGAGCCGAATATAGTGAGGCTTAAACCTCATGGAAAGGGGCTTGCGGGGGAAAAGGGATTTCGGGATTGACTTGGCGTCATCCATTGCGGAATCTCTCTCCCGGTGTGGTGAGGTTTTGACGAACGTGCAGGTTGCGTTAGCGACCTGTGGTTGAAATGAGGCCACGATCTGCAATTATGAGGAGAGGTCATGGCTGATTATCTCGCAGACGTTAAGAAGTACGACGCAGGCGCCTCCGAAGAGGCCGTCAACAAGATCGTGAAGCATCTGGGCATTGCACTTCGCAGCCGCGATGCCTCGCTGGTTTCCTGCTCCGATCCGAGCGAACTCGACCGGGTGCGCGAGAGCTGGTGCATGAAAAAGCTCGGCGAAACCGATGCCGGGAAATGCGATTCGACCATTCAGAAGGTCTGCGAAGCCATGTCGGCCGACCGTTCCAAGAGCCGCGTGACGTTCTATTATCTCGTGGCCAAGGATTTTGGAAAGCTCGCGACGCTCTAAGCGTCGCCTGCAAGCCGGCGGAAACAGCCGGCCTCTGCATCGGGCTTGTTCCTTTCAAGCACTTGAGCGCCTTTTCCGGTTTCGGAGAAGGCGCTTTCTGTTTGTACCGTCATGCATTTGCTTGGACGCCAGACGTGGCCGGCTGGATGTGGAATGCTCGGCATTGCCGACCATGTGGACGATTGCCGGTTTTCCTTTCCGTTGCCGTCTGCTCGACTATGATGGCGCCCTCACACGACACTCCGAATCGGTTTGCAATGCGCCAGTATCTCGATCTTCTTTCCCATGTGCTCGAACATGGCGTCGACCGCGGCGACCGCACCGGAACCGGCACGCGCGGTATTTTCGGCTATCAGATGCGCTATGATCTGGGCGAGGGTTTTCCCGTGCTCACTACCAAGAAGCTGCATCTGCGCTCCATCATCCATGAGCTTCTTTGGTTCCTGAAAGGCGACACCAATATCGCCTATCTCAAGGAGAACGGGGTTTCGATCTGGGACGAATGGGCTGACGAGAATGGCGATCTCGGTCCTGTCTACGGTGCGCAATGGCGTTCATGGCCGACGCCCGACGGCGGGCATATCGATCAGATCGCACGCCTTGTCGATGGCATTCGCGACAATCCCAATTCGCGTCGGCATGTGGTTTCGGCCTGGAATCCCGCCGAGGTGGACCATATGGCGCTTCCGCCCTGCCACTGCCTGTTCCAGTTCCATGTCGCCGAGGGAAGGCTTTCCTGCCAGCTCTATCAGCGTTCGGCCGATATCTTTCTCGGCGTGCCCTTCAATATCGCCTCCTATGCGCTGCTGACGATGATGGTCGCTCAGGTGACGGGGCTGAAGCCGGGCGATTTCGTGCATACGCTGGGGGATGCGCATCTCTATTCGAATCATTTCGACCAGGCGCGCGAGCAGCTGCAACGCAGCCCGAAAGCCTTGCCGACCATGTGGATCAACCCCCAGGTCGACGATCTCTTCGCTTTCCGTTTCGAGGATTTTCGCCTTGAGGGCTACGAAGCCTGCCCGAGTATTCGCGCACCGATTGCGGTCTAGGGCGCGGTGGGTGCTTTGCGAGGTGCAAGAAACACCCGGTCAGGTCAGTTTCTGCTGTTGCTCGGGCAAGGCTTGATGCCAACTGGCTGCAAATGTTCAAGAGGCCCGCTATGAGCATTGAACTGGTTGTCGCCGTTTCCGACAACGATATTATCGGCAGCGACGGTGACATGCCCTGGCGGCTTTCAACGGACCTGAAGCGCTTCAAGGCCCTGACGCTGGGCAAGCCGGTCGTGATGGGGCGCAAAACCTGGGAGAGTCTCGGGCGGCCTCTGCCGGGCCGGCGCAATATCGTGATCACGCGCCAGACAGGATATCGGGCAGAAGGTGCGGAGTGCGCGGGCTCGCTCGATGAGGCGCTGGCGCTGGCCGAAGGTGAGGGCGGGGATATTGCCATCATCGGTGGCGGCGAAATCTATCGTCAGGCGCTGGCGCTTGCCGACCGGCTCCATGTGACGCATGTTCATGCGCGACTGGAGGGCGATACGCGCTTTCCACCGATCACGCCCGATATCTGGAAACCTGTCTTGAAGGAGGAGGTTCCAGCGGGCGAAAAGGACAATTATCCCACGACTTACGTGGTCTATGAGCGGCTTTTAACGAATTGAATCGGCTCTTTGCCGCAAAATAGCTGAAATCAAGGCGGTCGCGGCGGCGCGCCGCGTTGAAAGCGCTTGCTGTGCTACCTATAACAAGCCGGATGGAGGAGCGGTCCCGTCGAGGGATGGCCCGGATCTAGAAAAGGAACACGAATGCCCTGGAACAATCAAAGCGGTGGAGGCGGCCCCTGGGGGGGCGGCAATAACGGAGGTCCATGGGACCAGGGTCCTCGCGGACCGAGCGGACCGCAGGGGACACCGCCCGATCTCGAGGAGATCATCCGGCGCGGCCAGGACCGCTTGAAGAACGCCCTTCCGGGTGGCGGTGGCATCAGCCCTGCGATGATCGCTCTCGTTCTGGTGGCGCTTGCGGGACTGTGGTTGTTCAAGGCCGTTTATACGGTTCAGCCTGATGAGCTGGCGGTGGAACTGCGCTTTGGCAAGCCGAAGCCGGAGCTTTCCGAACCGGGGCTTCACTTCCATTGGTGGCCGATCGAGACCGTCGAGCGCGCAAGCGTGGCCGAACGTCTCGTGGACATCGGTTCCACGCGTGGCGGGACCTCCAGTGGCCTGATGCTTTCGGGCGACCAGAATATCGTCGACGTCAAATTTTCCGTCGCCTATCAGGTGAGCGATCCGTCGGCCTATTTGTTCAACGTCGCAGGTCCTGACGAAATGCTGCGTCAGGTGGCTGAAAGCGCCATGCGCGAAGTGGTCGGACGTCGGCCCGCACAGGACATTTTCCGTGATGACCGCCAGGGAATTGCCGACGATGTTCGTACGACCATTCAGACCGCGCTCGACCAGTATGGCACGGGACTGACGGTGAACGCGCTTTCCATCGAGGATGTGGCTCCGCCACGCGAGGTGGCCGACGCGTTTGACGAGGTGCAGCGCGCCGAGCAGGACGAGGATCGTTTCGTCGAGGAATCGAACCAGTATTCGAACCAGAAGCTCGGTCAGGCGCGCGGTGAGGCCGCCCAGGCCCGTGAAGAAGCCGCCGCCTACAAGAACCGTGTGGTTCAGGAGGCCGAAGGTGAGGCGCAGCGCTTCATCTCCGTCTACAACGAGTACGCCAAGGCTCCCGAGGTGACGCGCAAGCGCCTGTTCCTGGAGACCATGGAAAATGTGCTGCGCGGATCGAACAAGGTGATCGTCGAGCAGAATGGTGGCGGACCGGGCGTGGTGCCTTATCTTCCCTTGCCCGAACTTCGCCAGCAATCGCAGCAGCCGCGTCCGAGCGCGGGAGGTAGCAACTGATGTCCAACCGTCTCCCAATTCTGGCTGTCATCGGCGCGGTCATTCTCTTCCTGCTCTATTCGGCGATCTTCGTGGTCAATGAACGGCAGCAGGCCATCGTTCTGCGCTTCGGCGAGATCGTCGACGTGAAGACGCAGCCGGGACTTTATTTCAAGCTGCCCTTCGCCTTCCTCGAGGCCGACAATGTTCAGATCATCGAGGACCGCATCCTGCGCTTCGATCTTGACGACATCCGCGTTCAGGTCTCGGGCGGCAAGTTCTATGAGGTCGATGCGTTCATCGCCTATTCGATCAACGACCCGCGTCGATTCCGACAGGCGGTTTCGGGCAGCGTGCCGCTGGCCGAACAGCGCCTGCGCACGCGTCTCGATGCGGCTCTGCGTCGGGTCTACGGTCTGCGCGGTTTCGAATCGGCTCTCTCGGAGGAACGCTCCTCGATGATGCGCGAGGTGGCCGAAGACCTGCGTCCGGCAGCCGCTTCGCTCGGGCTTGAGGTCAAGGATGTGCGTATCCGGCGCACCGACCTGACCGCGGAGGTCTCGCAACAGACCTATGACCGCATGAAGGCGGAACGTCTGGCCGAAGCAGAACGGCTTCGCGCTCGCGGTCGCGAGGCCGCGGCCCGCATTCGCGCTCGCGCCGACCGTGAGGTGGTGGAAATCCTTGCCGCCGCCAATCGTGAGGCTGAAATCCTGCGCGGTGAGGGCGAGGGCGAGCGCAATGCGATCTTTGCCGACGCATTCTCGCGCGATAAGGACTTCTTCGAGTTCTATCGTTCGATGGCGGCCTATCGCGAGGCTCTCGACCCGGCAGGCACGACCATGCTTCTGTCGCCCGATTCGGAGTTCTTCCGCTTCTTCAATGACGCGCAGGGAACTTCGCGCCCAGGAGCGGGCCCCCGGATCGGCGCCCCCGCGCAATAGGGGCAGGCGATGAATGATTTCATCGCCGCCCTTGGCCTCGTACTTGTGGTCGAGGGACTGGTCTATGGCGGGATGCCGGCCTTTGCCAAGCGGCTCGCCGAACAGGTGACCGAGATGCCGGAAAGCGCGCTCAGAGGCGCGGGCATCGCGGCCATGGTGGCAGGCGTCTTCATCGTCTGGCTGGCGCGGGGCTGATACAGGCCCAAGAAGCTGGCCCAAGAAGCCGGCCCAAGAAACTGGCGGCCCGCGCGGGGAAAGACCCGCGCGGGCCGCAAACACGCCGCAATCACGCCGGATCATGCAATGGTGAAGCGCGTTTTCATGGAAAATGCGTCCGTGTCGTCTTAAACTGCCGGCAAAGTGATCCACACGACAAGCCATCCGGAGATCTGTCCTCAATGACGTCGTCGAAGATTTTACGCGCTGTTCGCGCGCTTCCCGTTGCCGCAACGCTGGCTGTCTGCGGTCTGGCGTCGTCGCCGGTCCTGATCCAGCAGCACGCCATGGCCGAGGGGCCGGCCTCAGTGGCCGATCTCGCCGAGCGGCTTGCCGGTGCTGTGGTCAATATCTCGACGTCGCGTTCCGCGGGGAATACCGGTTCGGGCAAGGTGCCCATGCCGAAGCTTCCCGAAGGATCGCCGCTACAGGAATTTTTCGACGATTTCTTCCAGGAGCAGCCCGATCAGGAGCATGAGCCGCAGCAGGCGCAGTCCCTGGGATCAGGTTTCGTCATCGATGCCAAGGAAGGGATTGTCGTCACGAACAACCATGTGATCTCGGGAGCGGATGAGATCGTCGTTAATTTCAGCGACGGCGGCAAGCTCGATGCAGAACTGCTGGGCGTCGACACGAAAACGGACATCGCGGTCCTCAAGATCGATCCGTCGAAAAGGGAACTGAAAGCAGTGCCCTTTGGAGATTCCGACAAGATGCGCATCGGTGACTGGGTGATGGCCATCGGCAACCCGTTCGGCCTCGGCGGCACGGTGACCGTGGGCATCATTTCGGCGCGCAACCGGGAAATCGGCTCTGGACCCTATGACGATTTCATCCAGACGGATGCGGCCATCAACCGGGGCAATTCCGGCGGGCCGCTGTTCAACATGGATGGCGAGGTGATCGGCATCAACACCGCGATCATTTCGCCGACCGGTGGGTCCATAGGCATCGGATTCTCTATTCCCTCCTCGCTGGCCGTCAATGTGGTGGACCAGCTGCGTGCGTTCGGCGAGACCCGGCGCGGCTGGCTCGGCGTGCGCATCCAGGAGGTTACCGACGACATTGCCGAAAGCCTCGGCATGAAGAAGGCCATCGGAGCGATGGTCAGCGGTGTTATCGAAGGCGGCCCTGTGGATGACGGCACAATTCAGCCCGGAGACGTGGTGACGCGCTTCGATGGCAAGGAGATCGTGCATATGCGCGATCTGCCACGCATTGTCGCCGAAAGCCCGGTGGGCGAGGAGGTCGACGTCGTCATCATCCGCAAGGGTGAGGAAATGAAGGTTCGTGTGAAGCTCGGACGGCTCGAGGACAGCGAGAAGCTGGCTTCGGCGGAAGAGGGGCAGGACAAGTCCGGTGACGATGCTGCGCCCGTTTCCACTGCCGCCGTGCTTGGCATGCACGTGGCGCCTCTCGATGACGCGACACGCGAGCAGTTCGAGATATCGAACGATGTTTCGGGCGTTGTGGTCAGCGAAGTCGATGAGGGTTCGGTGGCGTCCGAAAAAGGCGTTTCGGCCGGTGACGTTATCGTCGAGATCGCGCAGGCGACCGTTTCGTCCCCGAAGGATGTCCTGGACCGTCTCGAAGAGCTCAAGGGGCAGGGCCGTCGCAACGCGCTTCTCATGCTTGCTTCCAAGAATGGCGAGTTGCGTTTCGTCACGTTGCGGATGGATTAGAGAGCATCGTGCGGAGTTCGCGGGCAATTCAGGCGAGACAGCGCTTACCTGAATTGCTCCAGAGCCGCGTAGCACCCGGCGCAGGCTGAAGTCGCTATTGGTTCAAGGCCTGCCACTGCGCGCGCGCAAGGCGGTAGAGTACGTGGCGCTTCAGGTGCGGATGCGTGTCCGGCACCGAAGGGTGATCGAAATCGCCCGCATCGTCGCGTGTCATGCCAATACGCTGCATAACGGCCGTCGAGCGTGTGTTGCCCGCGACCGCGAAGGAGACAATCTCTTCAAGACCGAGCGGGCCGAAGCCATGGTCGAGCCAGGCTCGCGCGCCCTCCGTGGCAAGGCCCTTTCCCCAGAATTCAGGCGCAAGGCGCCAGCCAATTTCGATGGTTCCTGAAGGAAGGCCGGGCAGTTCCGCTGTCTCGTGAAGACCGACGAAACCGATCAGTTCGCCCGTTTCGCGAATTTCCGCAGCCGTAAAACCGAAACCGCTTCTTGCGATCTCTTCGTTCATCAGGTCCATGACGCCATCGGCTTGTGCCCGATTGCGGCGGAAGGGGAAGAATTCCATGATCGTTTCATCGCTGTTGAGGCGATGAAAGAACGGGCGGTCGCGCTCTCCCCAGGCGCGCAGGACCAGCCGGCTGGTCTCAAGCGGCCTCATTGCCTGAACTCACTGGCGCGGTAGCCCTGCAAATAGAGAAGTGCCGTCAGGTCGCCGTGGTCGATGCGCACGCGCGCCTGGGCGGCTACGGCGGGTTTGGCGTGCAGGGCCACACCGAGGCCGGCCATGAAAAGCATGTCGAGATCGTTGGCGCCATCGCCGACGGCGATCACGTCGCTATGGGTTATGCCGCGCTCCGCCGCGAAAGCGGCCAGTGCCTCGGCCTTGGCGGCGCGTCCCAGGATCGGCTTGCCGACGCCGCCCGTCAGGCTGCCGTTTTCGGTCAGAAGCGTGTTGGACTGATGTGTGTGGAAGCCAAGCATCTTGCCGATAGGGCCTGTGAAATGCTGGAAACCGCCGGAGACCAGCGCGGTGAAGGCGCCGGCGTCGTTCATCGTCGCAACGAGTGCATGGCCACCGGAAGCGAGCGTGATGCGCCGTGCGATCACCTCGTCGATCACATCGACGGGCAGGCCTTTCAACAGACCCACGCGCTCTTCCAATGCAGGTTCGAAGGCGATCTCTCCGTTCATGGCGCGGCGGGTGATTGCGGCAACCTGTTCCTTCAGGCCAAGTTCAGCGGCAAGCTCATCAATGCATTCCTGATCGATCATGGTGGAATCCATGTCGGCGATCAGCATTTTCTTGCGGCGGCCCGCAGCCTTTTGCACGGCGATGTCGATCGGTTTGCCTTCGAGCAATTTGCGCAGACGCTCTTCTATTGCGGCCGCCTCCATCGGGGTACCGTCGAGCGGTATGTCGCAGGCAATGCCTTCGCAAAGCCATTCCACACGGCTTGCATCGAAAGCCTCCATGGCCATAGTCGCATTGGACACGGTTACCGCGGGATTTGCGGGATGGGAAATAAGAGTGGCAACGAGAGACATGGGCTTTTCCGCTGAGAAGGAAGGGCAGGAGGGCCTGAAGAATGCGATCCTGATAGCGGGACCGACAGCCAGCGGCAAGTCTGCCCTGGCCATCGAGATCGCGCGGGCCGTCGATGGGGTCGTTATCAATGCCGATTCCATGCAGGTCTACGATGTTCTTTCGCTTCTTACGGCGCGTCCCGATGCTGCCGATCTGGCGGCGGCGGTGCACCTGCTCTATGGCCATGTGAACCCCGCTGCCCATTATTCCACCGGCCACTGGCTGGACGATGTCGCGGCCCTTTCAGAACGAGGCGTTCTGAAAGGGCGAAGACCAATCTTCGTTGGAGGGACAGGGCTTTATTTCCGGGCGCTGACGGGGGGACTTTCGCCCATGCCACAGGTGCCGGCGGAGCTCAGGGCGCATTGGCGCGCGCGTCTTCAGGAGGAAGGCTCGCAGGCTCTGCACCGGTTGCTGGACGCGCGCGATCCGGTTGGCGCCTCTTCGATCCGGCCCTCGGACGGGCAGCGCATCGTGCGGGCGCTGGAGGTGTTCGAGGCTTCGGGCAGGCCGATCGGTTCCTGGCAGGGCGAAGCTTCCCGGCCGCTTGTCGATGCGGCCACGATGACTTCCATGGTCCTCATGCCGGATCGCACCTTTCTTGCCGAGCGGATCAATATGCGTTTCGAGCGCATGATCGCGGCTGGCGCTCTGGACGAGGTGCGGGCGCTGCGGGCGCTCGATCTTCCCTCCGACCGCCCTGTAATGAAGGCAATCGGAGTGCCCGAGCTTGGCGATGTTCTGGATGGCAAGCTCTTGCTTGAGGAGGCCGTGACGAGGGCCAAGACAGCCACGCGCCGTTATGCGAAGCGCCAGATGACCTGGTTCCGCAACCAGTTCGGCCCCGAGTGGCGCGAAATGCCTGTCGAGCGGGGTATGAGGGAGCAGGATGTTGCTGGTCGCGGGCTCGATATTCTCCGCTCGAAATGACCCGAAACTCCATTTCTGATTGTGGAGATTAACCTTGCGTAAGTGAGAGTGTGCGAGAAGGACCCAAAGGTATTTGACGGGGCGGGGATGCGTTTCCACAAGGCAGAATCGGCGTTTTTTGTATTCGTCTCCCTGGTCTTTGGCGCCGGGGCTCTGCTCGTATACACCTACGTGCTCATTCAGAACGGGTTTGCAACCCAAGGCGTGGCCGAGCATCTGCAGCGCTTCAACCAGCTTCTCTTTCTTGTCGGCGTGCTTTTAGCCACGGCGGTGGTGTTCGGCGTTTTCTTCATTTATCCGCTCATTCGCACCCAGGTGCGTGAGGAGGGAAAGTTACGGGCGATGACGGAATCGCTTAGCGCCCGCTCCGAATCCCTTCAGCATGCAGCTCTCACCGACCCCCTGACCGGCACGCAGAATCGACGTTTCTTCGACGACGCATTAAGCGAATATCTGCACGAGTTCGGCCGGATCGAGAAACCAGTCGGCCTGATGGTGCTCGATCTCGATCACTTCAAACAGGTCAATGACACACACGGGCATGATATTGGCGACAAGGTGCTGCGCGAGGTTGCGCGGGCCTTCAAGGACATGACGCGTTATCACGATGTCGTTGCCCGCATGGGCGGTGAGGAATTCGCCATCGTTGCACCGAATATGAGCCAGGAAGCCCTGGTGAAGCTTGCGGAACGCATTCGCAAGGCGGTCTCCGGACTGATCATCGACGCTGGTAATGTGCGCATCCGGGTGACAATCAGCATTGGCCTGTCGATCTGGAACGGGCGGGAATCGTCCGAGGAGTTCTATCGGCGCGCCGACAAGATGCTTTATGAGGCCAAGCGCCTGGGCCGAAACCGCGTTTGCGCCTGAGCGCAGCGCTTTACCCTATCTTCCCGATCTGCCGTATCGACATGGCCCCCGGCGCACCAGGGGATGGCGTGTGTTCGCGGGAGAGGCTGTTACCGATCGCGGTCGATGCGCGTGACCCCGCCCTTTTTGACATTCGTCATGCCACGAGGTGGCCGGGGGATCGCTGATCAAACGGCTCGCCCGCGGAGGCGCTCAAAATCGGGCGCTGTCCGTTCTGGCTGTCTCAGCCGCCGTTGTGAGGACGAAACCTGCTTCAGCGATTACCGAAGCGGCTGCGTGCGCCGGGAATAATCTGTTGTGAGCGCGATCCCAGTGCTTCGTCCGACCAGACTGGCGGAGGGCTGCTGTGGAATTCGCGTTGCGTGGGCGCATAGCCCCTGTCACCGGCCTGGCCAAGAGAGGAGGAGTGGATGTCTTCGGCTTCTGAAACGCCGGAGGGGCGCCCCTGCGCCTGCCGGGATGTATGGCCACTTTCGCGAAGCCGCTTGATGATCGAAGCAAGATCGATGTCCTGCCCCTCGGCATTCTCCTCGACGGTTTCGGCTCCGCGGCGCGCGCCGGGGACCACCGCATCGGGCAGTTTCTCGAACTTGACGCGCATGGTGGTCGCGACACCTTCACCGAAGACGATGGCTTCGCGCCGGCCCATGGCCGACAGGAAGGAAAGGGTGGAGGCGGAAGAATCTGCAATGGCCGAACGGATGATCGACTGGTCGAGCTCGTTGGCCAGACGCATGGCAAAAACGGTCGAGCACTGCGAAAGCACGGTCGGGTCCAGTTCGCCGGGGCGCTGGGTGATGACGCCCAGATAACAACCGTATTTGCGGCCTTCCTTGGCGATGCGCGCCAACGCATGGCGTGTTGGCGCAAAGCCCAGCCGCGTGTCGACGGGCATGTAGCGGTGCGCTTCCTCGCAGACCACGAGAACCTTGAACTTGCCGTTGCTCCACAACGTCATGTCGAAGGCCAGGCGCGCCAGAACCGAACAAACGGAATTGATCACTTCCGGCGGCATGCCTGCCATTTCCAGGCAGGTGACGGTCTTGCCGTTGCTTGGCACGCGGAAAATCTGGCCGATGGTCTGATGGATCGTATCCTCGATCATGCGCGACGCGAACATGAAACGATAGCGCGGGTCGCTGAGCGCAGCCTCGATACGGGCCTTCAGGCTGCGATAAAGCGGCCGCTCGCTCTTGGTCTCCAGCATCCCCATGCGGTCGTCGATCTCACGGATGAGGTCTGCCATGCGATAGGGGACGGGCGTGTCGGCGGTCAGGCTGTTGGCGTCGCTGCCGCGCTTCAGAATCGAACCCGGCTGCTGCGGGTTCTGATAGACATGCTTGGCGTGCGGGATGAGGTCGCGCAACAGCTCCACTTCTTCGGGGACGGCTTCGCGGCCGCGAAACAGAACCTCGACGAATTCCTCCAGGCGGAAGAGCCAGAAGGGCAGGTCGAGTGTCGATGTGTCGATGCGGACGGCGTGTTCAGGAAGTGCCGTGGCAAATTCATTGTGCGGATCAAGGATCAGCACGCGCAGGTCGGGCCGCGAGGCGATGGTCTTGCGTAACAGAAGCGCCACGGCCGAGGACTTGCCCACGCCGGTCGTGCCGACCACGGCAAAATGTCGGTTCAACGTGTCGTCGACTGCGATGCAGGCGTCGATCTGATCGTCCTGGGAGAGTTTGCCGATGACCGTCGAATGGCGGCCGTTGAGATCGTAGATCGCCTGCAGGTCGCGGGAGCGGATGCGGTGGGCGGGCGCGCCGATATACGGATATTCGGTGATGCCACGGTCGAAGATGGGCTTGTTCTCGAAGTCGCGGACCTCGCCGACCAGTTCCACCGATATGATGATAGGATTGGTTTCGTTGTCGTTCCAGCGCTGGTCGGGGCGTTCCACGGCATAGACGAGGCCGACCGTGCGGGTGGTGCCCAGATTGATGGAAATCATCTTGCCGACGGCCCAATGATTTCCTGAACCGGAATCGACGGTCTCCGTGTCGGCGGCGATGGTTGCGCGGGCGCCATCACATTGAACCACATGGCCGAGCAGGCGCCGTTGCGGCTGGTCTACCGCGCGCCTTTCCTGCGATGTGGTTTCGCCTTGCGTTGTCCCGCGCTCCACAAACATTCAGCCACCCCTTTATTCCCTAAATTCCGACTTTAGTTGGCATCGGTTAAGGGGGCGTTGGATGAAATGGTTGATCGAGAGTTAAGACAGGCTGCTGTTTCCGGCGCAAATGGCGGTTGACGACGTGCGTGCGCAACCTTATTGTGCGCCACCATGAACACTGGAAACATTCTTATCGTACGAACGCGCATGGGCAAGGCGGTGTAACCGTCTGGCGAAAGCCTCTCATGCGCGAAACACAGGCTCCTTCGGGGGCCTTTTTTATTGGCCTGGTGTTTCCATGGGGGGCATCGGGCGGCTAAATCAACTTCGCCGGATAAACAGATCGGAAACAGACAGATGAACAAGGCAGAGTCAGGTGCCGCAACAGAGGCTTCTTCGCGCCGCGAGATGACAGGCGCCGAGATGGTCGTGCAGGCGCTCAAGGACAACGGGGTCGAGCATATTTTCGGATACCCGGGCGGCGCCGTACTGCCGATCTATGATGAGCTTTTCCAGCAGGAAGACGTCCAGCACATCCTGGTCCGCCATGAACAGGGAGCAGGGCATGCGGCGGAGGGGTATGCCCGCTCCACCGGCAAGGCCGGCGTCATGCTCGTGACCTCGGGACCCGGTGCCACCAATGCGGTGACGCCGCTGCAGGACGCGCTCATGGATTCCATTCCGCTCGTCTGCATCAGCGGCCAGGTTCCCACCACCCTGATCGGTTCGGATGCCTTCCAAGAATGCGATACGGTCGGTATCACGCGTCCCTGCACCAAGCACAACTGGCTGGTGAAGGACGTCAATCAGCTTTCGGCTATCCTGCATGAGGCCTTTCATGTGGCGACGACCGGACGGCCGGGGCCGGTCGTTGTCGACATTCCGAAGGATATCCAGTTCTCCAAGGGCATCTACACGCCGCCTCAGACCGCGCCGCGCACCAGCTATCACCCGCAGGTTCAGGGCGATATGGAGCAGATCAAGGCGGCGATCGCGCTGATGGCACATGCGAAAAGGCCGGTCATCTATTCCGGTGGCGGCGTCATCAATGCAGGTCCGGAGGCGAGCCATCTCCTGCGCGAGCTCGTCGATCTGACTGGTTTTCCGATCACTTCGACGTTGATGGGGCTCGGCGCTTATCCGGCCTCGGGCAAGAACTGGCTGGGCATGCTGGGTATGCACGGCACCTATGAGGCCAACATGGCCATGCATGATTGCGATGTCATGCTGTGCATCGGTGCGCGTTTCGACGACCGTATTACCGGCAGGCTCGATGCGTTCTCGCCCAATTCGCGCAAGATTCACATCGATATCGATCCTTCCTCGATCAACAAGAACGTGCGGGTTGATGTTCCGATCATCGGGGATGCGGGCCGCATCCTGGAAGATCTCGTGCGGCTGTGGCGGGCTTCGGTCAAATCCGACAAGGAGGCGCTCAAGCCGTGGTGGACGCAGATCGATATCTGGCGGGCGCGCGATTCTCTCGCCTACCGGCCGAACGACGATATCATCATGCCGCAATATGCGATCCAGAGGCTCTATGAGCTGACGAAGGACCGCGAAACCTACATCACCACCGAGGTGGGGCAGCATCAGATGTGGGCCGCGCAGCATTTCGGCTTCGATGCGCCGCATCACTGGATGACATCCGGTGGTCTGGGCACCATGGGCTATGGCCTGCCGGCGGCGCTCGGCGTGCAGATCGCACATCCCGGTGCGCTGGTGATCGACATTGCGGGCGATGCCTCGGTGCAGATGACCATTCAGGAAATGAGCGCGGCGGTGCAGCACAACGCGCCGATCAAGATTTTCATCCTGAACAACCAGTATATGGGCATGGTGCGGCAGTGGCAGCAGCTCCTGCACGGCAACCGCCTGTCGCATTCCTATACGGAAGCGATGCCGGATTTCGTGAAGCTGGCGGAAGCCTATGGCTGCCACGGCATTCTGTGCGACAAGCCGTCGAAGCTGGACGATGCGATCCGTGAGATGATCGCGGTGGACAAGCCGGTGATCTTCGATTGCCGTGTGGCTGCGCTCGCCAATTGCTTCCCCATGATCCCGTCCGGCAAGGCGCATAATGAGATGCTCCTGCCCGATGAGGCGACCGACGAAGCCGTGGCGACAGCCATCGATGAGGAGGGGCGGCAGCTGGTCTGACGATCCGCCGCCTTCCTTTCATGAGTTGCACGATGTTCCTCGAAAAGAGACCCATTCCATGAATGCTCAGCTTCAGCCGACCGGCTCGGCCTATTTCATCACCAAGGAGACCGAGGCCGCACAGCGGCACACGCTTGCCATCCTTGTCGACAACGAACCGGGTGTTCTTGCCCGCGTCATCGGCCTTTTCTCCGGCCGGGGCTACAATATCGACAGCCTCACCGTGTCGGAGACCGAACATGAAAAGCACCTGTCGCGCATCACCATCGTGACGCGGGGCACCGGCCATGTGCTGGAACAGATCAAGCACCAGCTCGAACGCATCGTGCCGGTTCACCGGGTGGTGGATCTTTCGGTGGTTGCCGACGAACTTGGTCATGACCGGCCGATGGAGCGCGAGCTTGCCCTGGTGAAGGTGCGCGGCACGGGCGATGATCGCGTGGAGGCGCTGCGGCTTGCCGATGCGTTCCGGGCGCAGGTGATCGACGCCAACACGGAGCATTTCATCTTTGAGATTACCGGGCGTGTCTCAAAGATCGAGCAGTTCATTTCCATCATGACGCCGCTTGGCCTCGTGGAGGTGTGCCGCACGGGCGTGGCCGCGATGAACCGTGGCCCTGAGGGTATGTGAGGTCTGGAATCTTGCGATAAGCGTCCCGTCATGGGACGCTTGCTCAACATGACGTGAAAATTTGGCAGTAGCGGGCCGGCGCTTTCCGGCCGATTCTTGCTTGCCGGAGGAGGAGCCTCATGTCGGCAGACGTTTTTGCGGCGCTATTGGTTTTCGCATTTGTTTCCTCTGTCACGCCGGGCCCCAACAATTTCATGCTTCTGGCGTCCGGCGTCAATTTCGGGTTTCGGCGCACGATACCGCATATGTTCGGCATCGCCTTTGGCTTTGCCTCGCTTCTGGTCGCCTCGGGCTTCGGGCTGGGTGCGCTTCTCACCGCGTTTCCGACCTTGTATCTGGCGCTTAAAATCGCCGGCGCTGTCTATCTGCTTTACCTGGCCTGGCGCATCGCGATGTCACGCTCGCTTGGCGGCAAGGCGGGAGAGGAAAAGGTCAAGCCGATGACCTTTGTCGAAGCTGCCGCTTTCCAATGGGTGAACCCCAAGGCCTGGGTGATGGCGCTGACGGCGATGGCCCTCTACACCAATCCCGAAGCGCCATTGTTCACCGTGCTTCTGGTGACGATGGCCTTTGTGATCGTGAATTTTCCGAGCGTTTCGATCTGGGCCGGATTCGGGGTGGCGCTGCGCGGTTTCCTGTCCGATCCGATGCGCCTCAAATGGTTCAACATCGCGATGGGTGTTTCGCTTGCGGCCACGCTGTGGCCGATGTTGCGATAAGATGGCGAAGGGTCCCGTGAGGCCACGGGACCTCATTGTTCGGCAAGAAAGCCCGACAGTTCGGCGAGCGCCGCGTTCCAGTTGATCGCCATTTCATTGGTCGACCAGCTTTCGATGTCGTCGATGTAGCAGAATTGCGGGGCGCAGCCCTTACGCTTTTCCTGCACGACTTCGTCGATCAGCCAGACATTCGGGCCCCCTGCAAGGGTTCCCTTGGGCGGGTTCGGCAATGTCGGGTCCACGGCATTGGCGAACCAGCGTGAATGCTGGTTTTTCGCATAATCCGTGCCGTAGCCGGTTACGTAGGAGATGCCCGGACCGTTGCGCCCGAAGATGTAATCCATGGTTTCCAGCACGGCGTCGCGATATTTGGGGTTTCCGGTCAGGTCGTGGGCGCGTGCTATGATGATGGCGTTCTGCAGGATCAGGTGGTTGGACCCCCAGGCGTATCTGCCTTCGGGCGGATCGTAGACATGCCCGAAGGGCGCCCGCTTCTGAAATTTCAGATATTCGTCGGCGGCGGTGACGATATCGCGTTTCAGCCATTCCGCGTCGCTGCGGGAGAGGGCGTTCGGCACAAGGGCAAGCGACAGGGCCGCTCGCGTTGCCACGCTCGCCCAATCGTAGCCGGCAGGTTTGAAAATGGAACTGCGCCAGTGGGGCGAAGCCTCGATTGCCGCGCGATAATCCGCGTTCCCGGTGGTGATGAAGAGTTCTGCAGCCGCCCAATACAGCTCGTCGGTAAGATCCGTGTCGTGATAGGCGCCGCCGCCATCGGTATCGCCTTCGGGGGCAATCAATCCGGGGTGCTCGGCAGCGGCCCGCCATGCCTGTTCTGCCGATTTCAGGAGCCGTCCGGCGAAGGTCGCGTCGTAGGGTTTGAAAAGACGCGCGCCCTGCGCGGCGGCGGCTGCAAGGTTGAGGGTCGCGGCGGTGGAAGGGCGGTGAAGAAGACGCCTTTTCGGGTCTTCATGGGGCAGGGTCGGAACGCCGGTCCATTCGTCGTCATGAACCTTGTGATGCGCCATTCCCGCCAGCGGCTTTCCTTCGGGAACCTGCATGGACAGGAGAAATTCCAGCTCCCAGCGTGCTTCGTCCAGCGCGTCCGGCACGCCGTTTCCATGTTCAGGCAAGGCAAGCGCCCCATCAGCGAAGGGCTTTGCCGAGGCGCTCTTCACATAAAGGGTGCGCTCGAAGGCGCTCATGAGCTGGGCGACCGACAGCGCGCCGTTGACAACGTATTTTCCCTGATCGCCGGCATCGTACCAGCCACCGGTCACATCGAGCGTGTAATCGCAGCTCCAGGGGGTGCCGTAGATCTTCAGCGCCTGACCTTCGTCCTGGCAGGGAACGGCCTTATCGCCCTGGTTTCTCGCACCGCTTCCGGGGGCGGAGACATGGCCGGCGGGGCGCGCATAGGCTTCACCGGCGATCTCGGGGCGGATTTCGATGCCCGAGCGCACCGGATAAAAATAGCCGAAGGCATCCCGCGGCAGGTTGGCATAGAGCTTCGGCATGATCGCAAATGGGGGGCTGACCACGCGCTCGGCCACCAGGGACAGTTTCTCCCCATTCTCCCCGACATCGCTGAAATCGATCAGATGGACCTTTCGTCCAACGGATGCGTCCAAGCCGAGCGGCTTGGACTGGCCGCGCGCAATCTCCTTGCCGTTTGCATCGATGAGTTGCCACAGCACCGGTGTCGGACGGTCGGTGATCAGCGATGCGCGCTTCGGTCCGTCGGGAAAGTAGCCCAACTGGTTGACGCGCAGAAGCGTGTCGGCGAGGGCCGTGCCCGGCACAAGGAGTGCGCCGCTCGATAGGGCAACGGCGAGAAGGACGATTTTCATGCAGCACCCCTGTTGATGCAAAATCCGGTCGGCCCCATGTCGCAGGGCGCGCACCCGAAGGGGTAAAGAAACTTTGCCGCAAAGGGAATGGCCTGTTCACAGGACAACGAATCTGCTTTCTCAGACCAATGGAATTCTCCCCGCAACAGGATGAGGCGCTGAAATCTGTCGCGCGCTGGCTGAAGGCCGGCGACAGCCAGATTTTCCGTCTTTTCGGCTATGCCGGTACCGGCAAGACGACGCTGGCACGCTATTTCGCCGAGCATGTGGATGGGGACGTGCAGTTCGCCGCCTTTACCGGCAAGGCGGCGCAGGTGCTGCGTTCACGCGGCGCGACCAACGCCCGCACCATTCATTCGCTCATCTATCGCCCGCGCGGCGAGGAAGAGGTGGAGAACGAGCTGACGGGCAAGACATCGATCTCGCCGACATTCTCGCTCAACCGGCAAAGCCCCATCGCGAAGGCCGCGCTTGTCATCATCGACGAATGTTCCATGGTGGATGAGGCGCTCGGGCGCGATCTCATGTCCTTCGGCACACCCATTCTGGTTCTTGGTGATCCAGGCCAGCTTCCGCCTATTTCGGGCGGAGGGTTTTTCACCGAGCACGATCCGGACCATCTCCTGACCGAGATTCACCGTCAGGCGCGCGACAACCCGATCATCCAGCTTGCCCTCGACGTTCGCGAGGGGCGTGACATCGAACCCGGCGACTATGGCGCGGCACGGATTATCTCCAAGGCCGAGGTCAATCAGGATATGGTCCTGTCCGCCGATCAGGTACTGGTCGGAACCAATCGCACGCGGCGGCGCTACAATCAGCGCCTGCGTGAACTCAAGGGGTTCGATGCATCTTATCCTCAGGCCGGCGACAAACTCGTCTGCCTCAGAAACGACCCCGCCAAGGGGCTTTTGAACGGTTCCTTGTGGAAGGTCATGACCTCATCGCGGGAGACTGTGAAACCCGGCATCAACCTGCTTGTCTCGCCCGAGGAGGACGATCCCGATCGCGGGATTTCCAAGATCAAGCTCCTGAAGGCAGCGTTCGAGAATCCTGACGGCGAAATTCCCTGGCAGACCAAGAAGCGTTTTGACGATTTCGACTACGGGTATGCTCTGACCGTGCACAAGGCGCAGGGTTCGCAATGGGACGAGGTGGTGCTGTTCGACGAGAGCTTTGCCTTTCGCGACACCCGCCAGCGCTGGCTTTACACGGCCATCACCCGCGCCTCGGAACGATTGACCATCGTCCGCTGAGCCGCAGGTCGCGGGCGCGAGACAGCTCTTCAAGGCAAGTGCGGAACTAGACCCCAGCCCTGGTTTTGTCGGGGGACGCCGGCTTAAGGGGGGCGGCGCCGATCCAAGCCCAGGCCGCTTCAGTCTGGTCCAGCTCGAAATGCCTGATCTCCATGGAGAAGAATGGCCTTGCTATCGAAACGATGGAGCTCATCCAGCCCGGCCCTCCGACAAAAGCATATTTGCGGATATGCTTCAGCGCGTGGGTCTTGCCGATCATCGTCTGTTCCTTGAAGGCTGCCTGCCAGTCGAAACCCTCATAATGATGCAGGATGACGATGACATCGATGCGGTCGTTCATCTCGTAAGCCCCTTCAAGCAGGCCATAGAGATTTTCGACATCGGCGGAGGTGATGTGGCCAACGATCTCGAAAGCGTAGGCGTCGTCCCGATCTGTCTCGATGCGCCGCACATGCGGCGGTTCGTCAATGGCGGTCATGGCGTTCTCCAATCGCGATGCGGGCAGCAAATCACATCTGTCCATCACCACAACGCCAATTGGTCCTGTGCGTTCCGCGCCGGACAAGGTAAGCAGATACGGTAGACCAGAAACGGGCGATAATCGGGACGAACCATGCCGGCTAAACTCTCCGTCAACCTCAATGCCGTCGCCATGCTGCGCAATCGGCGCGATCTTCCCTGGCCGAGCGTGACAGGGCTGGGGCGCGTCGCGCTTGGAGCCGGCGCGCATGGCCTTACGGTTCATCCACGCCCGGACCAGCGCCATATCCGTTTTTCGGACCTGCCCGATCTCCGCGCCCTGATCGATGACGAATTCCCCTCTTGCGAATTCAATATCGAGGGGTATCCGAGCGAGGATTTTCTCGAACTCGTGGAGCGTATCGAACCCGAGCAGGTGACGCTGGTGCCGGACGACCCTGCGCAGGCCACCTCCGATCATGGCTGGGACTTCGAGGGGCAGGGGCGTTTTCTGGAGCCGGTGATCGCACGACTGAAGAAGGGCGGTTTTCGTGTTTCCCTGTTCAGCGATCCCGAAGCCGACGGGGTTGCGGCCGCAAAGGCTCTCGGTGCTGACCGGGTCGAACTTTACACCGGCCCCTATGGGGGTTGCCACGACGATCCGGCCAAGGCTGCGGCAGAACTGGAAAAGCTCGGAAAGACGGCCGATGCGGCACATTCAGCCGGGCTTGCGGTCAATGCCGGGCACGATCTGACGGTCGACAACCTGCCGGCTCTGATGCGGCGCATTCCCGGCCTCGCGGAGGTTTCGATAGGGCATGGCCTGACGGCCGATGCGCTCGAATACGGCATGGCGGAGACGGTGCGCCGCTTCCTCAGGGCCTGTGGAAACTGAGGCGATGGGCCTTATGGTTAACGGAAAGCGATAAGGATTCTTAGCATTTTACCCATTAGACCGGGGCACCGTTTCATGGAAGCGCTGTCCCGATCCATCCATTTTTTGCTTTCCGCATCCGTGCGGAGGTCAGGCTATCCTGCCTGAGGGCAAGATGTTCTGGCGCGGTGCAGCCTGTAAGGGTTTTTCATGCGCGCCATCGTTCTTTTGTCGTTCGCCCTCGTCTTATCCGCTTGCGCCTCCACGCCAGCCCGGATCAACAATGTCTGTTCGGTCTTCGACCAGAAGCAGGGGCCGTTCGGGGGCTGGTACACGCAGGCCAAGCGGACAGAACGCCAATACGGCGTTCCGGCCTCCGTTCTCATGGCCACCATCCGCATCGAATCCGGTTTCCAGTCGAGTGTTCGTCCGCCACGAACCAAACTGCTCGGCATCATTCCATGGAAACGGAAATCGAGCGCTTACGGCTATTCGCAGGCGCTGGACGGCACGTGGGAGCGCTACAAGCGCGAAACCGGGAACTGGTCGGCGCGCCGGTCGAATTTCGCCGATGCGGTGAATTTCGTGGGGTGGTATCACTACACCAGCAACCAGACCAACGGCATTCCACTGAACGACGCCTACAATCTCTATCTCGCCTATTATGCAGGCCATGCCGGCTACTCACGCGGCGTCTGGCGGAGCAATCCCGGCATGCAGAAATCGGCCCGCAAGGCCGCCGGCATGGCCAATAGCTATGAGGCCCAGATGAAGAACTGCGGACGATAAACCAACGTCTCGGCAAGCCTGCCCATCGGCGATGATGCGATGCGCGCCTTTCTCCCGGCGATCAGGAGAAAGGCGCCCTCCCGCTTATGCCCGACGATCAACCGGCCAGAAGCGCTACCTTGTTTTCTTCCAGAAACGCCTTCAGCGGGCGCGGTTCGACGCCGGAAAGGGTCTTTACGTCGTTTGTGACGTCACTGATCGTGCCTGCGCGCGTGTTCGCATCGAAAGAAACAAGCAGCGCGGCCACGGGAGCAGGCAGGCCGGAGGCCTTCAACCCCTCAAGCAAGGCCTCGTCCGACAGGTGCACGACCTCAATGGGTTTTCCGGTTACGGCACTTGCCAATGCGGCAATCTCATCGGTGTCGAGGGACTGCGAACCGGTCAGCGTGAAGGTTGCATTGTCTTTCTGCCTTGAGGCAAGTGCTGCGGCGATGGCGCGTGCAATGTCCTCGCGCGCCACATGGGCGAGGCGGCCCGAGCCTGCGGACGTGAACCATTTGCCGCTCGCGATGGCGTGCGGCAGCCCCATGAGCAGGTTTTCCTGATACCAGCCATTGCGGAAAATGGTGTAGGCGAGGCCGCTCTCCCTGATCGCCTGTTCGGTGCCGTAGTGATCGCCGGCGAAAAGCACCGGATTGCCGGGCTCGGGATTGGGCATGGAGGTGTACGCGATCCGGCGCACCCCGGCTTTCTTGGCGGCTGCGACCGCCGATCTGTGCTGCGCAAGACGCTTGCCTGGTTCTCCCAGCGCGTCGGTGGAAACGACCAGAAGCGTGTCGATACCCGCGAAGGCTGCGGCGAGTTCGTCGGGCTTGTCGAAATCGACCTGCCGGGTGGCAATCCCGCGACCCTCAAGATCGGACAGCCTGGCAGGTTCTCGCGAGCCGGCGACAAGACGGGCCGGAGCGACCTTCTGCGTTTCAAGGAGGTGGTTCAGGACAAGGCGTCCCAACTGGCCGGATGCGCCGGTAACAAGAATGGTTTCAGACATGGTTCTTCCCGCTCAACTGTAAATCTGATAGATGGTCTCAAAATGAGAGCAGGGCGAAAATAGGAATTTGCTGCGGCTCGTAAAGAAGGCAGTTTTTTGGCTGCTGGTTACCTTGAAGTGACCTGCTTTTGGAAAGCGGCAGGCTCCAGGTTGTTCCAGGCGGCAGGAAGGGGCGGTCCGTGAAAACAGATGGCAGCGCAAACCGGTATGATTTCGAGCGGATCGCGGGTGGCAAGGGCGTGGGCGGGGAAGGCAGCGGGTTCGGCGATTGTCCCGTGCGCGCGGTGATCGCGAATATCGGTGGAAAATGGATATCCCTCATCATGCTGGCCCTGGCCGACGAGCCGCAGCGTTTCGGCGCCTTGCGCCGCATGCTGCCCGATATATCGCAACGCATGCTTACCCAGACACTGCGGGATCTGCAGCGGGACGGCTATGTTCACCGCGAGGTCTTTCCCACCAAGCCGCCAAGCGTCGAATACAGCCTTACCGAACTGGGGCGATCCATGTATGACCCCTTGCGCGATCTGGTTCTTTGGGCAGAAAGAAATCATGGTGCCGTGGTTGCGGCACGCAAGAAATTCGACGCTGCCGAGGGATAGAATGCGCCGACTGGAGATCGCTGTGGCCGGCGCCGGGCCGGCGGGGCTTGCCGCAGCCCTGTTTCTGGCGCGGGCGGGTCATCGCGTTATCGTCTTTGAGCGTTTTGAAACCCCAAAACCTTTGGGGTCGGGCCTGGTGCTGCAGCCGACAGGACTAAGCGTTCTCCATGCCCTCGGTTTGCTGGATGACATCCTTGCGCTCGGCAATCGGCTCGACAGGCTTCACGGGCGCGATGCACATACGGGACGTACCGTGCTCGACGCGCGCTATTCCATGAAAGCCGCCGGGCGCTTCGGTCTTGCGATCCATCGTGCCGCACTCTTCAACGTGCTTTTCGATGCCGTATTCGCCGAGGATATTCCAATCGAAACAGGCATGGAGATTGCCGGGCTCGACATGCATGGCGAGCGCCCCTGCCTGTTGACCTCGGGCGGTCAAAGGCTGGGACCTTTCGATCTCGTCGTGGATGCGAGCGGCGCACGCTCGCCGCTGCGCCATCATGCCGACATTCCCGTCGAGCCGCGTCCGCTCTCCTACGGGGCCATCTGGACCACGCTCGATTGGGTCGGCGGCTTCGATGAGCGCGCTCTGAGCCAGCGATACGACAAGGCAAGTGTCATGATCGGGATTCTTCCGGTTGGCCGACAGACGATTTCGGGCGGCGATCAGGCCGCATTTTTCTGGAGTCTCAGGGTCGATACATTCGAGGCCCTGCGCCAGGAAGGCCTTAGCGCCTGGAGGGAGCGGGTTCTGGGTTTCTGGCCGCAGAGCCGTCCCTATGTCGATCAGATCGCCAGTTTCGATGAGGTGACGCTCGCGCGCTACCAGCATCACACCTTGCCTGTTCCCGCGGGACGCGGGCTTGCAATTATCGGAGATGCCGCCCATTCGGCGAGCCCGCAATTGGGGCAGGGGGCAAACATGGCCCTGCTGGACGCGGCAGCGCTCGGGGCGGCCATTGCATCGTCGGGCGATGTGCCGACCGCACTTCAGGCATATGCCGCTGGAAGGCGGGCGCATGTGCGGCTTTTTCAGGCGCTTTCCCGTATGTTCACGCCCTTCTATCAGTCGGATTCGGACGTCTTGCCCTTTCTGCGCGATTGGCTGGTGGCGACGGTGGCGCGTATTCCTCCGGCACCGAGTGTTCTGGCCGCTCTCGTCTCAGGCATGCTGGTCGATCCGTTGGGACCGCTTGGGCTCGATGAACCTGATTGGGCGCGCCATGCCTCCGCTCGTGGATTGAGCACCCCCGGGCGTGCATCCCTGCGCGCCGCGGGCTGATTTCCACGGCGCTCCCGGCCTAAAGATTTTGACCCGCGGCGCTCCGCCAGTCTTGCATTCGGGTCCGTATTGTGGAAGAACCGTACCGTACGGTACGTAGTCGCCAGGGTAATATTCTTTTGCAGGAAGCTTTCAACGATCCCGAAAATTTCACGCCGCGCCAGCGCGCGGTACTGGATCGTGCGTTGGGCCTTCTGATGGAGGGGGGCGAGCGTGCGTTGACGACAGCCGGCTTGGCGCGGGCTGCGAGCTGTTCCAAGGAAAGCATCTACAAGTGGTTCGGTGACCGCGACGGGCTTCTGGCTGCGATGATCGCGCATCAGGCGAGCAAGGTGCGTGCGCCCAGCGACGACGGTTCGGCGCTCGATCTGGCGCGCTTTCGTGCAAGGCTCGTGGATTTCGCCGATGACCTCCTGCACGTTCTGGGAGGCGATGTGTCGCTTGCTTTGAACCGGCTTGCGATCGGGCAGGCGAGCCGCGAGGGCAGCCGCCTCGGTCAGCTTCTGATCGAGCGCGGGCGGCGCGGCATTGACAGGCGGGCCGGCGCGCTGCTTGAAACGGGGCGGCGGCGCGGGCTGATCGACTATCGCGACCGCGATGCCGCCTATCACACGCTTTATGGCCTGATCGTGCGCGATCTTCATGTGCGCATGCTTCTGGGCGAGCCGGATGCACGCCGGCCGGAGGCTTTTCGCTCGCTTGCCGAGGAGGCCATTGCACAGTTCTTCGTGCTCTTCGGAGTGCGGGATACCAAGAAGGCGGACCCGGCCTGACACCGGCCCGCCAAACGAACCACGCCAGTTGAACGTCAAAGGAAGGAAACGGGTATGCGTGTTTATTACGATCGGGATGCCGATCTGAACCTCATCAAGGGCAAGAAGGTCGCGATTATCGGGTATGGCAGCCAGGGCCGTGCCCATGCGCTGAACCTGAAGGATTCGGGCGCCAAGGAAATCGCGGTTGCGCTGCGCGCCGGTTCCTCCACCGCCAAGAAGGTCGAGGCCGATGGTCTCAAGGTGATGACCGTGGCGGAGGCTGCTGCCTGGGCCGACCTCATGATGATGGCGACCCCCGACGAGTTGCAGGCCGGTATCTACAATGAAGAGATCGCGCCGAATATCCGTGACGGTGCCGCGATCGCGTTCGCTCACGGTCTCAACGTTCATTTCGGCCTGATCGAACCAAAGAAGACGGTCGACGTTCTGATGATCGCCCCGAAGGGTCCGGGCCACACGGTGCGCGGCGAATACCAGAAGGGTGGCGGCGTGCCGTGCCTGGTGGCCGTTCACCAGGATGCCTCGGGCAATGCGCTCGACCTGGCGCTTTCCTATGCAAGTGGCGTCGGCGGTGGCCGTTCGGGCATCATCGAGACCACGTTCCGCGAGGAATGCGAGACCGATCTTTTCGGCGAGCAGGTGGTTCTTTGCGGCGGTCTGGTTGAGCTCATCCGCGCCGGTTTCGAGACGCTGGTTGAAGCTGGCTACGCACCGGAAATGGCCTATTTCGAGTGCTTGCACGAAGTGAAGCTGATCGTTGACCTCATCTATGAGGGCGGTATCGCCAACATGAACTACTCGATCTCCAATACGGCCGAGTGGGGCGAATATGTTTCGGGTCCGCGTATCATCACGCCGGAGACCAAGGCAGAGATGAAGCGCGTCCTGCAGGACATCCAGTCCGGCCGTTTCACCTCGGAGTGGATGCAGGAGTGGCATTCGGGTGCTGCCCGTTTCAAGGCCACCCGCCGCCTGAATGACGAGCATCAGATCGAAGAAGTCGGCACCAAGCTGCGCGGCATGATGCCCTGGATCACGAAGAACAAACTGGTCGACAAGGACAAAAATTAGTTCTTCTGAATAACATTATATGCGCGCCGTGGAGAAATCCGCGGCGCGTTATATATATTGAGTGTATTTTACGAAAGTCGCGTTGCCACAATCCTGCCGCAACGATAAAGCTTCTGGTTGCGGAAATGGTTGGAGGCATTGATGCGTTTTTCTATTCGGGTGGCTTTTTCTTTTCTTTCTATTTCTTTCTCCGCTCCCTCGTTCGCCGCTTCAGATGAGGCCTGGAAGGCTTTTCAGGATGAGGTGCGCAACGCCTGTCTGGAGGCTGCCGGCGAAAGCCTTGACGGGGCCAAGGCGCTGGTCGATCCCTTCGGTTCCGAAACATTCGGGCTCGCCCTTGTGGGCGGCAAGTCGAAATGGTCCGACGACCGTCTGGGCATGATCTGCGTCTTCAACAAGCAGACCAAAACGGTGGAGCTTTCCGGTGAACTCGATGCGGGTCAGGTGAGCGAGACGCTGGAATAGGCTTTGACCGGTTCCAGGGTGACGGGAGCGTTACGGCGCTCCCGTGGATCAATCGCATTCTCTTGTAGCAGGTTCAGCCACAGCGCAGAATTGCGTGGATGCCCGACCATTGTTATCTTCGGTCGTTACTGCCGCTGCAAAAAACTGGGGGGAGTTGGTGGGTGATCACGGGCTCGAACCGTGGACCCGCTGATTAAGAGTCAGCTGCTCTACCATCTGAGCTAATCACCCAACCCTCCGGCCGGCAAGTCCGTTGCCAACCGAATGTCCGGCTCATTAAACGGTTTCGCTTCGGCATGCAAGCGCCCGAATGCACTTTATTGCGCCGTGCCTGAATTTGCTGGGTAAAGTTCTTTTTTGCCTTCGCAAAATACCGCCATCCGCTTGTTTCCGTTCGCTTTGCCGTCAAGAATTTTTGGGGGGCGGGGAGCCGCATTCCCGTAAAAACGGCCACCCTGTTATCCCACCTTGTCATCCCACCTTGTCATGCCACCCTTGGCCATCGGTTCGCGGCTCTTCAACCGGAGTGTCGATGTAGCCTCGGCAAGATGGGGGGAGCGTCAGGCGTTCACAGAAGCAATTTGCCTTCAGCAATTTTGATGGCGCTCCCACCGATGCGGGCTGATTCCAAACTTCCCCCTTTTACGTCCAGTTCCAGGCGGATGCTCGATGGCCGACCCATCTCGATGCCCTGTTCGATGAGGATGGGGTGGGAGCCGTCGACCGGTGCGTCGTGCATGACGATGGCGCCGGAAAACGCAGCCGCCGCTGAACCCGTGGCGGGATCTTCCGATATACCCGCGCCAGGCGCGAACATGCGGACATGAAAGGCATGGTCGTGGTGCATCGTCTCGCGACAATAGACATAGGCATCAGCCAGAATGCCCTTCACTTTTGGCGCAAACTCGGCCCAGAGCCGCTCATCCAGCCGCGTGCGCCGGGCCGCATCGAGATTGGCCAGCGGAATGCAGATAAAGGGAACGCCGGCGCTCCAGCCGGTGATGGTGTGATTTTCGAAGCCGATCTCGTGATGGCCAATACCGAGAGCTGCGGCGACAGCTTCCTGCGTGCCGGAGAAGGGCACCGGTTCAGGCAGTCTCGGCAGATCGAACTCGGCGAAGCCCGGCGCATCACCATCGATCTTGACTGCACAACGTACGGGCCCCACGCCTTCTTCCAGGACCAGGATCGCTGTCTGCTCACCCTCGGTCCTGTTCCTGTGTTGGGCCAGCGCCACCGCAGAGCCGACCGTCGGGTGACCGGCAAAGGGCAGTTCCTGACGCGGCGTAAATATTTTTACCCTGGCCGTATGACCGGGGTGCTGCGGCTTCAAGATGAAAGCCGTCTCGGACAAATTGAATTCACCAGCAATTTTCTGCATGTCGGAAGTCTCAAGGCCATCGCTATCCATAACAACGGCAAGTGGATTTCCTGATAGTTTTTTTGACGTAAATACGTCATAAATATAATAGTTTCTTTTCTTCATTTATTTCTCGTGATTTTTCCTGAAATATTTCATTCGCCACAGTTTTGACTTTTTGGATTTGTTTTTAAATCCGGGGTATTTTTTCAAGTAGTTACATGACACATGATTTTGCCCGCGAGGCTGGCTCTTCGACCGCATCCGAAGTTCAATCTTACGCGTCTAACCGGAGAACGCGAAAGCGAATTCGCCGTTTTTTTGCGATGATTCTTCTCAGCTTGACCGCGCTTGGCGCTGGGTTTCTCTTTTATCCCCATACGGTCGACGAGGTGCCCGCGACCTACCGGACCATGCAGGTTTATCGTGGAGAGTTGACGGCTCGCATCGCGACCACCGCGACTTTGCGCCCTCTGACCGAAGTCAATATTGCCAGTGGCCTGAGTGGCACCGTCGAGGACGTTCCTGTCCGTCAGAACCAGCGTGTGAAGCGCGGTGATGTGCTCATCAGGCTCGATGCCCGTGCCTGGGAATTCGAGGTGCAGAGCGCGGAAGCGGCGCTGAAAGTGGCGGAAGCGCAATTGTCGGCCGCACGAACGACGCTCGAGGAGGGCGAAAGACGCCTGCAACGGGCGCTCGCTCTCAGTGCCGGGCGGGCGATAGCAGATCGGCAAAAGGAGGAGGCCGAGGCAGAGCGCAACAGGGCCTTCAACCGGGTCGAGGTGGCAGAAGCCGAGATGGCGATGCGGCGCGCGACCTTGAAGCTGCGCCAATATGATCTTTCCCGCGTCGAATTGCGCTCGCCGATAGACGGTATCGTTCTGGCGCGCAAGGCGGACCCCGGCCAGACGGTGATTGCGGATGCCGAAGCTCCCGCACTCTTTACGCTGGCTGAGGATCTGCAGCGCATGGAGCTGATCGCGCGTATCAACGAGGCCGATATCGCAGAGGTAATGGAAGGCCAGAAGGCGACTTTCACCGTGGATGCCTTTCCCGGCAGGAGATTTTTCGCGCGGCTGCGGGACGTTTCCTTCGCTCATAAAACGGAAAACAGCGTCGTGACCTATGAGGCCAGGCTCGATGTGGACAATGGCGAGCTCCTGTTGCGCCCAGGCATGACGGCGTCGGTTTCGATCACCACGGGGGAGGCTCGGAACACCCTTCTGGTGAATTCCAGTGCGCTGCGGTTTCGCCCCGACAACGGGAAGGACGCCGGGCTTGCGGAAGGGCAGGCCGGGGCCGATATGGGGCGCGCGCTGCTTTACCGCCTCAAGGACGGCGCACCCGACCCCGTCACGGTCGAGATCGGCATCAGCGATTGGGACAAAACGCAGGTCGTCTCGGGGCTTTCGGAGGGCGATGTCGTCATAACGGGTGTTTCGGGAGGCGGGCGATGATCCATCGATCCGGATCGGCATTTCTGCGCTTTGAAAACATATGGAGAAGCTATGGCGAGGGCGACGCTCGCGTCGATGCTCTTGCGGGCGCCAACTTTTCGATAGCGAGGGGAGAGTTTGTCGCCATAACCGGCCCGTCCGGTTCGGGAAAGTCGACGGCCATGAACATTCTGGGATGTCTCGACCGCCCGACTTCCGGCATCTACCGGTTTCTTGAGATGGATGCCGGGCAACTCGACGGGGACGCGCGGGCGACCCTGCGCAATACCCATATCGGCTTCGTCTTTCAGGGGTACAATCTTCTGCCCCGGACGACGGCGCTCGAGAATGTCGAGTTGCCTTTGACCTATCGTGGAATGCCCCACAAGAAGCGCAGGGGCCTTGCCCTGGAGGCATTGGAGAAGGTGGGGCTTGCGGGGCGGGAAAAACATATGCCGCATCAGCTTTCCGGTGGTCAGCAGCAGCGCGTTGCAATTGCGCGCGCGATCGTCTCGACGCCCACGCTCTTGCTTGCCGACGAACCGACCGGCAATCTCGATACTGCGCGCAGCCATGAAGTCATGGGACTTCTGGTCGACCTCAACCGATCGACGGGCATGTGCATCGTGCTGGTGACACACGAGGCCGATATCGCGGCTTTTGCCGGCCGGCGGATCGGTTTCAGCGATGGGCATATCGTCCATGACACTGCGCTTGAGGTGAGCGGCCAATGTTCGCGCAGAACATAATCCTCGCCTTTGCCTCGATTGCGCGCCACAAATTGCGCGCGCTGCTGACGCTGCTTGGCATCATCATCGGCGTTGCCGCCGTCATCGCGATGCTGACCGTGGGAAATGGCGCACGCGACCGGATTTCCAGCGAAGTGGCCGAGCTTGGCGGGAGCCTGCTATCGGTCTGGGCGCAATATGTCGCCGGGGATGGCTCATTCGTACCACGGCAGGCGCCGGCCTTGCGGATGCGAGATTTCGAGCCTCTGATGCGCGAATTGCGCGACAGCGCCGATGTCATCGCCATGTCCGAAACCAGCGGACAAGCCGTCTTCGGGCCTCGTTCCGCCGATGTCACGATCATCGGGGTTTCGGAAGCCTATGCGGCCATCGGGAACTGGCGTGTGACGGAAGGCAGGCCTCTTGAGCGCTGGGAAATTGCGAGCGGGGCCGGAGTTTGCCTCGTGGGGGCGCAGGTCGCCAGGACCCTGTTCGCTGACGAGAGTCCTCTGCGGGCGCGTCTCCGTATCGGTCCGGCTGCATGCACGGTGGTTGGCCTGCTCGCTTCGAGAGGGGCGTCGCTGGGGGGCAGTGAAGACAAGACGGTGCTGATGCCGCTCGCGAGCCTGCGGGCGCGGGTCGAGGGCAGCCGCAACCTCAGCAGCATCCTGATCATGGTTCGCGAGGACGTTTCCGCCGGAGACGTGATACGCCGGGCGAGGGAAAGCCTTCGGCTGACGCGGCGTATCGCCGGTGACCAGAATGACGACTTCTTGGTGGAGGATAATGCGGAACTGATCCGCCATGCTTCGCGCCTGGCGGGGATACTCACCGCATTTCTGGGGTCGGTGGCCGGCATCAGCCTGCTGGTCGGCGGCATCGGCATCATGAACATCATGCTGGTTTCTGTTGCCGAGCGGACACGTGAAATCGGCGTGCGCATGGCAATCGGCGCGCGGCCTTCGGATATTCTGCTTCAGTTTATCGTGGAGGCTTCGGCGATGGCGCTGCTGGGCGGGACAATCGGGATCGGCCTTGGCCTTCTGATCGCATTCATCACGACGAGGCTGGTTGATCTGCCCTTCGCGCCGGATGCCGTATCGATCGCGGCGATTGCGCTTCTATCCATGCTGGTCGGACTGGTCTTCGGGTTCTTTCCGGCATTGCGAGGCGCTCGTCTCGATCCCATAGAGGCGTTGCGGCACGAATAGAGCTGTCGGGGCGGTCACCATGCGTTCCTTCGCACACGGTGATCAGGCTTTTCTGCTTTTCGTACACGCGACGGAGGGCGGCAAGCCGGCAGGCGCCTCAAAGCATGTCGAGGGTTACCGCCACCGGGCAATGATCGGACGCCTTGGGGCGGTCCCAACCGGTGCGGGGATAGCGGTCGATCTCCTGGCCGGGAGGGAACACGGTGCGCCAGGGTTGTCCGGCGCGAATGATTTCCGGTACGGCGCGCGCATTGTGCCTGGCCAATCCTTCGGACAGGAGAATGTAGTCGAGCTGGCACAGATGCCGCTCCTGCGGGCCGCGTGTGTGATACAGCGTCCAGCGGTCGATCTCGGGCCTGCGTTCAACGACGTTCTCGCAAAAGCCACCCGCCGTAAGCACGTTCAGGCTCGATACGGCTTCCTGAGCAGGGGTAAAGCGATAGCCGGTGTGGGAATCGCCCTCGATGATCACACGTTCCCGATAGTCATTCAGGTCGCCACAGATCACCCAGCGCTTGGCCGCTGCCTTTTCTGCGCCGAAGCGGTTCTCGATGATATGGCGCACCGCCTTTGCCTCGGCCATGCGCACCGGCATGGAAGCCTCGCGGCCGTCCATACCGTTGCGCGGCGGGCTCATGGCCTTGAAATGCACGATGTAGAGGGTGAGGGGACGGCCATCCACCTTCAGGTCGATCTCCAGGCAGTCGCGCCGGAAAATACGATCATGCGGTTCTATGCCAAGAGCCGCCAGTTCCGGCGTATGCAGGCCGAAATCCGCGAAGCTGTGATGCGCATGGCTCGTCATGCGCACAAATTCTATGGGCTGCCCGTGAGCGGTCTCACGCCGCATCATGACCGCTACGTCAATGCCGCGCGAATCATTGCCCGAGGCCGAGTACTTGTCCTGGTAGCCATGGCCTATCATCTTGAAAAGATAGCCATATTCGAAGGCTTTCAGGGCGGCCAGATTGTCCACTTCCTGCAGGCACAGAATATCGGCGCGCGTCGCGGCGATGGCGAGCGCGGTCAGCTGACGGGCATCGTCGGTGAGCGCGATGGCGCGAGCTTGTTCAAGGGCGCGGTATTGCTTCTCGTCGGCGATTTCGAAGAGAGCGAGCGCGCGATCCTGGTTGAGTTCATTGCGGAATCCTGAGAAATCGAAGCGATTCATCAGGTTTTCGAGATTGAATGTGGCAATGCGAAGCGACATGGCCGGCACGTTTACCCAGTGCGGCGCCGATTACAAGATTAAAGCGGGGAAGTTTGTGCCTGTCAGGCTGCAACCGATGCATTCATCGCGCGTTCATTAGCAATCGTTTTTACTATTATATAGTTATAACGGATCTGGTTTTTGGCGGAAGGGATCCGAAGGGGGCTGGAGAAACAGGAGATTGTGATGAAACACAAACTGACTTCGCTTGCCGTATCGGGGCTGTTTGCCCTCGGCTTCGCTTTTGCCGCAGCGCCTGCGAACGCAATGGCGGTCGGAACCGCTGGCGGCAGCGTGATGCAACTGGTCGACAAGACGGGTTCCAATGCACCGGTGGTCAAGATCGACCATCGCCGGGGCCATTGGCACAACAGACGCCACCATCATCCACGCCGGCATTGGCGCCGTTCGGCACCGCGCTCGGGCATCTATTTTCACTTCGGCCAGACCGCGCCGCGCTATGCGCGACCGTATTACCGGCCGCGGGTAGCCCTTTCACGAGCCCATGTGAACTGGTGCCACAATCGCTATCGGTCCTACCAGGTCTATGACAATTCCTGGCAGCCTTACAACGGGCCGCGCCGCCAGTGCATTTCGCCCTACTACCGTTAGGGGCCGACCCCTCAAATGAAGAAAGGCGCGGACCCCCGTCCGCGCCTTTTTCTTTGGGCCGAATTTTCCTCGAACTGCTCGTAAATTCGCGGAAAACCTGACTTTTTATGCATCTGCTCTCGTCTTATCCACGGTGCATTCCACGGAGAGATGCGTCATGTTTTCCTTTGTTCGTCTGGTTCTTTTCCTGCTCTTTTCTCTGAGTGCCGCCGAAGCCGCACAGGCCGGCTGTCTCGTGCGCCCCGGCCATTGGGGCGGGATCGGTGACTGGTATCGCGCCAGGCCGATCGATTGCATGTTTCAGGGGCGCATGCGGGTCACGCTGGGTTTGGCCGGCCGGGATCGGAACTGGTCCGGCAGGCATTGGCGGCTCCGGGATCCGTTCCTCGACGACCCATGGTTCCGCACCCGCGGCGCCAGCCACTATTTTCATGGCCGGGACTATCTTTTCCGCGATATCGGCCCACGGCCGCGAACCCGCTATGTGATCGTGCCGGTCTACCGGGAAACGGAAAGACGGATGGTTCCGAGCCAGGGGCAATGGGCATCGCATCTCGATTGGTGCCGGACGCGTTACCGCTCCTATCGTGCGCGGGACAACACGTTTCAGCCTCTGAAGGGCGCGCGCAGGCGATGCAACTCGCCATATGGGCGTTAGCCGGGCTGGTTGAAGCCGGTATCGAGACGCGCAGAACGGGACATGCGGAGCTGCCAGCTCTTTGCACGGGCGGTTCATCAGCCGGCGGCATTTTATCGAGGACAATGGACAGAGGTGGGCGTTTGGAGTCACAATGACAAAAATTCTCGCGCAGCATGACCGCTGGCCGCGTAACCGTTGGCAAGGCTGGATTGAAAGACACGCAGGACAACCAGACCGGCAAGCGCCGCCGCGAGATGGTGGCGCTTCTTCAAGGGCGTGGTATCCGTTCTGCGGACGTCCTTGAAGCCATGGGGCAGGTTCCCCGTCACGCTTTCGTTCCCAGGCATCTCGTGGAGCTTGCCTACGAGGACGGCGCCTTGCCGGTGGGGGAGGGGCAGACCATTTCCCAACCCTATATGGTCGCGTTGATGACCGAAGCGGCTCGCCCAGGGCCGGAGAGCCGGGTTCTGGAGGTGGGCACTGGCTCCGGTTATTCCACGGCCATTCTTTCTGCCGTCTCCGGGTCCGTGTACTCGATCGAGCGCCATGAAGTGCTGGCGGAAGCCGCGGGCGAGCGCCTCAAAGCAACGGGGTTTGCAAAAAACGTCTCCATTCGCGTCGGCGACGGGACGTTGGGCTGGCCGGATAAAGCGCCGTTCGACGCCATTGTCGTTGCAGCAGCCGGCCCCAGAATTCCCGATGCGCTGAAAGCCCAGCTTGCCATCGGTGGCAGGCTCGTCATGCCGGTCGGACAGGCCGCAGGGGCCCAGCTTCTTACGCGTGTTGTCCGAAAGAGCGTTGAGGAATACGAAACCGAGACGCTTGCCCAGGTCTCCTTCGTACCGTTGATCGGCGCTCAGGGCTTTCCCCGCTGACATGGGTCCGACAGACAGGCTGGCAGGCGATGTCCAGAATTTTCATTTTTCCGATGGGGACATGAACTTTTTTGTTCTGATGCCGGAACCTATCGCGCTTTCGGTTGTTGTTGGAGCAGGCGCGCTTCCCCCACACACCCCCGACCCGAACAGCGCGCGCCATTGGCCGACCGGTTTTCCGGTCGGCCTTCTTTTTTCATGAAAGGTCAGTAGTCTTTTTCGAAGAACACGCCGAGGCTCGAGTCCCCGTTCGAACCGACGCTGCCGCGTGCCTTGAGATCGTCCGTGATATCAAGATTGATCGTGCCTCGGGTCGTGCCCTTGGCCCCGGCCTCCACACCCAGATAGATGTTGTCCTGAATGTAGCGGCCGGCGCGAACGGCTGCGTTGCCTTCGCTGTCGGTGACGACATCCAGGTCGTCGAGGCCGGCGGCACTGCGCAGCGAGCCCAGGAGAGAGGTGTTGGAACCGCCCGCCAGCTCGGCGGCAGCGGCAGCCAGCTGGGCGATCTGGATCGCGGAAAGCTCGTCGATGCCGCGGTTGAAGATCAGGCGGGCGAGGACCTCGTCCTCAGGCAGTTCCGGCTGCGAGCTGAAGCTGATGTTCAAATCCGAAACACGACCCTTCACCATAATGAAGACGATGATGTCGTTGCCTTGCGACCGCGCCACGAAATCGAGCTGCGGATCGAGGTCGCCGACCAGAGTGACCTCACCTTCGTCGAAGGTTATGCGCTGGCCGATAATGGAAAGGCGTCCGCGAATCATGTTGAAGCCGCCGACCGGCTGGATGTTTGTGACGGGGCCGGTGAGGCGGACCGTGCCGCCGAGTTCGGCGTCGAGGCCGCGGCCACGCACGAAGATGCGCGCCGGCGCGCTGACCGTTACATTGATCTGTACGACGCTCGGCCGGGCGGAGGGCATTGGCGTTCCATCGTCGGCGCGTGCACGCTCCAGCGTGCGCTTAACGGCCGGCGGCGGATTGATGTGGCGCACCTGGATGGAGGCCGCGCCGCCAGAAAGGTTTTCCGGTACGACGATCTCGGCGCGCGCAATGTCGATATCGCCTGACAGAAGCGGGTCGCGGGTGAGGGGACCTGTCAGCGACAATGCGCCGCTCACCGTGGCGGTGACCATCTCGCCATCTGTGTGGCGAGCATCGTCGAGCCGGATGCGCAGGTCGGCCGGGAAACCGGCTGCGGCGTTTGTCGACACATTGCCGGAAACCGAGACGCGGCCGCCGGCTGCGAGTGCTGCCGAGCCTTCGCTGATCGATATGCTGTCGCCGACGATGTTGGCGGCAAGACGCACGTCATTGATGCGCAGGTTGGTCAGGGGATCGACCGCGGAGGCATTCGAGGTGGTCACGGTGCCATTGACGATCGGCTTGTCGAGGCTGCCATTCACCGTCGCATTGGCGGACACGGTGCCCGAAAGCTGCGTGCCACGGTCGGCCAGGGCACGGTTGGCGATGGACAGGGGGGCTGTGCCCGCAATGTTGAGGGCGAGACCTGAGCCTTTGAGCGGAAGCGTTCCGTTTGCCGTCACGTTCAGCCCTGAAGGTGCGTCCGCCGTCAGGTTGGACAACATCACGCGATTGTTCGCGAAGCGCCCGTTGGCAGTCATCTGCAGGGGGGCGACGCCAGCGTTCGACAATGCTGCGGCGCCAAGGCTTGCGGCACGCAGGTCGAATTCCGCCTGAGGGGAGGAGAGCTTGCCGCTCACATTGGCCGTGCCGGTCAGCTGGCCGGACAGGTTCTGCCCCTTGGCAACCCGGTTGAGGACGGCAAGCGGAAATGCCTCGAGCGCCACATTGAGCGACAAGTCGCCATTGTCCAGCGGCACGCCTCCGCGCGCGCTGGCGCGCAGGCCCTCCGGACTGACGACACTCGTATCGATGGCGAGCCGTTCATTCGTGGTGTTGCCGCGGGCATCCACGTCAAGCGTGCTCAGACCGGCCTGGCGAAGCAATGCGGATGCGATTTCGCGGCCCGTCACATCGAACGAGATTTGCGGGCTTTCTCGTGTTCCCTCGACACGGGCATTGCCGTTGAGCATGCCGCCCATGGCGAGATCGGGGCGGATTGCATTGGCGATGGACAGGGGGATGCGTTCAAGGGCGACTGTCAGATCAAGCGTTTCGGTGACGCGACCGGCTGCATTCAATCGCCCGCCGGCTATATCGAGCGCGAGCGGGTCGAGTGTGAAATTGCTGCCTTCGACGAGCATGGAAGCGGGGTCGACGAGGTGGGCTTCGAGCTGACCTTGCTTGAGGGAAAGGGATGAAAGACCGATGCGATAGCCTTCGCCCTCAGGCGCCAGCGAGCCGTCCGTCTCAAGCCTTGTTCCCTGTGCAAGGACGGCATTGCCGGAGAAATTCGTCGTCTGACCGCTGTGGTCTGCCTTTGCGTCGAAAGTGGAAATATCGAGATTGGCCGCCTTGATGCCGCGCGCGGCGAGGTTGCCGGCCACGACGGGGATGCCGAAGAGATCGTCAATCGAGGCTGAAAGATCAGCGCTGGAGATCGCCGTTTCATTGATGAAAAGCCCCTCGATCCCGGCGGTTGCGGTCGCGGTCTGACGTCCGTTTTCCGGTGCGAGCCTGATATCGGCCTCCACGGCGCCCTTCGCCTCGTGGAGGAAAAGGGCTGCTGCGGTGGAGATGTCCGCCGCATCGATGCGCAAGGTGCCATCCAGCATGCCGCTGGCATCCTGACCGATATCGCCGCTCGCTGTGGCCCCGCCGGCACGGAAGGAAAAGCCGGTCAGCCGCTTTTTCTCCTTGTCGAGCAAAACCCCGCCGGCCAGTTCGACCCGCTCGCCCGACAGGAAGCCATCGCCGGCGATCTTGCCCGTCAACGCTCCCTTTTCAAGCTGCCCATCGAAGCCCAGAAGACCGTCGGACAGGTCTCTGCCGGAGAGGGTGGCGCGCGGTGCCCTGGCGCTGAAGGTGAGGTTGATGCGCCCTTCGGCACCTTCGGCGCGGCCGACCGCTGTGAGGGGGCCCCCGGCGCGGGGGGAAAGATCGGCCATGTCGGCAAGTGCCGCCTCGAATTGGAAATTGGCGGTGTCGCTTGCAAAAGTGCCGTCCGCCTCGAGCGTGAGCTGCTCATTGGCGAGCTTCAGCTTGCGGGCAGTGATGCCCTCCGGGCCGCGGGCGATCCCCCCGTCGATGCGGGTCACGCCGGCAAGCAGATTGCCCGCGGCCTCGTTTTCGATGACGAGGTCGGTCGCCGTTCCGTCGAGCATCAGGTCGAAGCTGCCGCCGATCGGCCTGATGATGCCGCTTGCGGCGAGGTCGACAGCGCCGGCAAGCGCTTGCCCGGCAAGGGCGGAGAAGGGGATCAGGCTTGCGGCCTTGACGTCTATGTCGCCGTTGAACGCGAAATCGTTCACCTTGCCCTTGAGAGCAAGCGCCAGCCCATTGGCGGCAAGGCGGGCCTGTTCGATGTCGACCGGCGCGCCGGCGTGCCAGTCCCCGCGTGCGTCGAGCGTCAGCGTTTCGCCAAGGGCCGCGCCGATTTCGGGTCTGCGGGCTTTTATCTCGGAGAGGGCGCCGTCCAGCTCGAAACTGATGTGCCGATCCGCCGGTGCATGCAGGTTCTGCGCAAGCCCCCCCATGGTGAGCTGTGCCTTGCCTGCCGCGAAATCGGTGGTCTGCAGAGCATCGATGTCGAGCCTGCCGCTCCAGCGCTGCGCGCCGGCCTCGCCGAATGTGACGTTGAGAGCGGCCGTATCGAGGGAAGTATTGCCGCCGGCAATGGGGAGAAGAACCCGCCCGCCGCGCGGGTCGGCTATGCGCGCGCTCAGCGACAGCGCGGTGAGGAAGCCATCGCTGTCGGTCTCAGAGGCCGCTTCAAGACGCATGGCTGCGCTGGAAAGCTCGAGATTCTCGATCAGAAGCCCGCCGCCTTGCTTGGAGACGCCGTTTGCCGAAAGCGTGGTTTCGTCTCCGAAGAAACTGCGGAATTCGGTGGGCATGAGGCGGGCGATATCGCCTTCCAGACGGGCCGAAAAGCCCAGGCCCTCGTCGCGCCCGCGAAGCTGGGCAAGACCGGTTACCGTCTGGACCCCGGCCGTTTCGAGCGCGAGGTTCAAGTCCAGTGTGTCGAGCGGTCCATTGCCGGCCAGCGTCAATGTCAGGGGAGGCCGTCCTTCGATGTTGAGCAGGTTGGCGACAACGCCGTCGGCAGGCTCGTTCAATGTCAGGTCGAGGGCAAGGATGCGCGTCTCATTGGAGAATGCGGTGGCGAGCTGGAACCGTCCGCCGGGGCCATCCAGGCGCTGGATATCGAGCGTCGTGTCGAGGTTGCCGCTATCGAGTTTCAATTTGCCGCCAAGGCTCAGTTCCGCAGCGAGGCCGAAAACGCTTTCGCCGAATGTGGCGGAAGCGACTTCCAGCTGCTGCAGATCGACCGCGAGCGGCAATTCGGGGATTTCGAATGATTTCGATTCAGGTGCCGGGAGCCCTTCATCGGGCAGGGGGCGACGCAGGACCTCGATTTTTTCCGCCGCGAGGCGCTGGACATCCAGTCTCTGGCGAAGGATCAGCGTCGAACGGCTCCAGTCGATGGCCGCGTTCTGCACACGCAGCCACACGCCTTCGCGGTCGGCGATCGTGATTTCGCCGATCACAGCTTGCGAGGAGAGGACCCCCTGAATGCCTGAAATCCGGATTTGACGGTTGGGGGTGGATAGCTGGTCTTCCAGAAGGCGCGTGAAGAAAGAGCTTTCTTCCTCGGGGGAGGCGTCGGCGGCGGGAGCACTATCCTGTGCCATGGCCGGCAACAGCAGGACAAAAAGGGCGAGGGCTGCAAGAATCCGGGTCAAAACGCTTGTCCTATCCCGACATAAAAGGCGACGCTCGGGTCTCCCGACCGGCGGTCCAGCGGCACGGCGACGTCGAGGCGGATGGGGCCAAGAGGGGTGAGGTAGCGCAAGCCACCGCCCACGCCGATCCGGACATCCTCGGAGAAATCCGGATAGGGCTCGGCGCTTACCGCACCGGCATCGATGAAGGCGACCACTCCGATACTGTCCGTCAGGCGGGCACGCAGTTCGGCGGAGGCTTCAACCGACGAGCGTCCACCGGCAATGCCCGAAGGTGTTTCCACGCCGATATTGCGGTAGGCGTAACCGCGGACGGAACCGCCACCGCCGGCAAAGAAGAGTTTGTCGGGCGGTGTTTCGCCAATCGGTGCTCCCACCAGCGCGCCGATCTTGGCGCGTCCGGCAAGCACGAAGCGTCCATCGCTGCCGAAGTCCTCATAGGCGCGGCCTTCCAGCATCATACGGGCTGCGAGATTGCCGTATTCCATTTCATAGAACGGTTCGGCGGTGATCTCCGCCAGGAAACCGGTGGTCGCATCGGCAGGGTTGTCGCGGCTGTCATAGGTGACCGTTCCGGCAAGCCCGATGGTGGTGAAATCGCGGGTTCCGAAATCGTCCTCGAAGCGGGCACGGCCTGCATTTGCAAAAAGGCTGCCCGAGAATTCCTTCGTGAACTCATGGCGAAAGCCGGCCTCAGCCGTAACGCTGGTACGGGTATAGCGTTCCAGGACCTCGCGGTCGCCGAATATGGAGGCCTGGAAGTCGGTGTCAGGCGTGTAGACCCCCGGCTTCAGGAAGGTGGTGCCGACGCGATAGGTCAGGTCTTCAGGCTTGAAAGTGTTGACGAGGCCCGAAACCTTGCCTTCGAAACGCAACCGTTCCGCGCGACCGAACAGGTTGCGGTGCATCCAGTAGGCTTCCATGCCGAGCCCGTCGAGCGTCGAATAGGTGCCGCCAACGCCGAAGCGGCGAGGCAGGCGTTCCTGGACGACGAGTGAAAGGGGCAGCACTCCGTCGGGGCCGATCTCGTCGGCCTCCTCGATCCGGGCGGAGCGGAAAACTTCGAGTTTGGACAGTCGCTCACGGGCGCGGGCGATGTCGTCGGGATCATATTCGCGACCGGCAACAAGGCCCGTCTGGCGGGCTACGAATTCCGGGTCCATCCGCTCGGTGCCACTGACCGTGACGCCGCCGTAATAGGCTTTGCGACCAGGCTTTACGGTGAGAACGGCGTCAATCGTATCGCTGTCGTGGGCTGCGGTGACACGGCGCTCGATCACTTCGGCTTTGGCGTGACCTTGCTGCCGCCATGCTTCGACAGCCAATCTTCCCGCCTGCAGGATCGTGCCCGAGGGGGCTGGTTTTCCAGGCGCGAAGCCAATGTCGGCCGGATCATCGACGCGATCGTTCCTGTTCAAGGCGGGGGGCGCCTTGTTGACAATCTCGGCCTGACGAAAGTTGAAGGCAGGTCCGGGATCGACGCTCACGCGGATGGTGGCGGGATTGGCGAGGTTCGCATCAATCGGGAGATCGGACGCCTCGCGCCCGTCGATCGTGATGCTGATCGACCCGCCATAACGAGCATCCGCATACAGCGTGTTCAGGAGACGGCTGTAGTCGCTGCGGGCCTTGACGATCAGGCCCGCCGCGCCGGATGCCGGCTTTTCGCGGTCCGCCCACAGCGTGGAGGCCCCTTTCAGGGATTTTTCCGCCTTTTCGGCCTCTTCGGGCAGCACGAAGTCGACCGTGTAATTCCACGGTTCGCCGATCGTGTCTTCCTGCTCGGCAGCCTTGTCGCGGACGAAGAGTTTCAGCCCGAAGAATTCGAAAGCATTGGCGGGGGCCTGATGGGCGACAACGAGCAGCACAGCTGCCAAAGCCGCGCTCGCAATTGTGCGCACCGTCGCTCTGGCGGCATCCCCACTCAATACACTCTCCTTGCCAACCTACGCCGCATTTTGCGTCACGAGCGTTGACGTGACGTTAACGATAAAAATCGGGCACACGCCTGCTTTAAAACACAAAGGCGACATGGCTCCAATCCCTTGCCAGCTCAGTATGAGAAATGTGGCCTAATGGGGGTGTTATTGGAAATAAACGCGTAAATTGCCCTAGCCCGGTCCCTGCAGGACTTTTCGAAGATGAACTCAACGCCGTGAAAGATCCGAAAGGGTCTGGCTGCACGCGGCGACAGCAAAGCCTTTTGCAGGGCAGGGAAGCGAATCGATGAAAGAAGAAACTGCCGCGGTCGAAACCGGGCAAGCAGCAGAAAAGCGGGCGCCACGCAAAAGGGCAAGTCCGACCCAAGATGCAGGACAGCCCTCACGCCAGGGACGTGCCGTTTATCTGGTCGATGGAGCACGCACACCGTTCCTGAGGCTTTATGGGAGGCCGGGTCCGTTTACGGCCAGCGACCTGGCAGTTCAGTGCGGCCGGCCTCTACTGTTGAGGCAAAGGTTCTCGCCGGAGGATTTTGACGAAGTGATCATGGGTTGTGCGCAGACAATACCGGAGGATAGCAATCCTGCCCGCTCTGTGGCGCTGCGCTTGGGCATGGGGGATACGATGTCCGCCTTCACCGTCAAGGCTAATGGCGGATCCGGTATGCGGGCTATCGACCTTGCGTTTGGGGCAATTGAGGCGGGCAGGGCTGATCTGGTGCTCGCGGGAGGAGCGGACGCCCCCTCACATCATCTTATGAAGGAGTCCGCATCCAGTTCGTTGGAAATCGCCGAGGCACACGCCATGGGGCATCGCGTGGAGGAGTCTGCATACTTCTTCGGGATTTCAAGGGAAGCTGCCGATGCGTTTGCGCTCGAAAGTCATCGACGATGTGCGAAGGCGGCAAAGAACAGTGCTTTTGAAGGCGAACTCGTGCCGGCAGTGGACCGCAGCGGCAATCTCTACGAAGCCGATGAGACTGTTCAACAGGACGGTTCTGTGGAGGCGCTGGCCGCTTTGCCTCCTGATCTGGAGAATCCCTATGGGCGAGTGACGCGCGGCAACGCTGCGCTGCTTGCAGACGGTGCCTGTTGGCTGATCCTGGCATCAGCCCAGGCGGTCAAGATGCATAAACTGACCCCACTTGCACGCATCGTGGACAGCGAATGGCTGGCGTTGCAGCCCGACAACTCTTCGATTGCACCAACTGTTTGTGTGAATGCCCTGTTGCGCAAGCGCGACCTTGCTGGAAGCGATATTGATCTGTGGGAACTGAATGAGATGTTCTCCGCACAGATATTGGCGTGCCTTGCTGCATGGGAAGACAAGGATTTCTGCAGGGAAACGCTAGGCCTCAAGACTGCGTTTGGCCGTATCGACAGGAAGAAACTCAATGTAGATGGCGGGGCCATTAGCCTTGGACATCCATTCGCCGCCAGCAGTAGTCGAATCGTTCTTCACCTCGCGAATGCCATTCGGCAACGTGGCTTAAAACGTGGACTTGCCGCCGAGGCCGTCAGCGATGGTCAGGCAGGCGCCATTCTCCTAGAGGCAATATGATGACATTCGCTGACACAGCCATGAAAGTCTATACGGATGTGCGGACATTGGCTCTCGGCCCGCAAGGTAAATCTGTTCTGGCAAGCCGGCATTGGCGTCTGGTTCAGGATTCCAACCAGATCGTCTGGCTTCTGTTCGATTTCTATGGAAGCGAAACAAACCGGGTTTCAAATGCTGTTCTTGCCGATCTCGATTTATGTCTGGGCAAGATAGAGGCTATCCGCCCGGCCGGACTCGTCCTGCGCTCTGCGAAGAAAAGCGGGTTTGCGGAAGGCCTCGATATCGCCGAATTGCGGAACCTGGAAGGGACTGCTGAAATTGAGGCGGTGATGACGCGCGGGCATGAAGTGCTCGATAGGCTGGCCGCATTGCAGATGCCTACTGTGGCGGTCGTGCACGGGCATTGCCTTGGAGCAGGGCTGGAGATCGCGCTTGCCTGCAAGAGCCGCATTGCCATTGAGGGCACCATGTTGGGCTTTCCCGATATCCATCTGGGGCTTCACCCTGGCCTTGGAGGCACGGTGCGCCTGCCGGCGGTGGTTGGGACATCCGAAGCCCTGACGATGATGATCGAGGGCGAAGTCATGACGGCGAGGGCTGCGCTTGACGCGGGACTGGTCGATGCCGTCATCGAGGAACGCCATGTAGAGAATGCGATTTCGGCTGTTGTCTCAGAGGATGGAGCCCGTCATCCACGGCGCGCTCAGCAAACCGCATTGTTTCCTGGAATGCGTACGCTGACGGCGCATCGGATGCGTTCGAGGCTGAACGCTGGCAAACCAGAAATGAGCTATCCCGCTCCCCATAGCCTCGTCGATCTTTGGCAGAGCCGCTCTTCAAGGCAAAAAAACATGCAAAAGGTGGAAATCCAGTCCTTTGCGCGTCTCCTGAACGGTAGCACAGCCCGAAATCTGATCCGCAATTCCCTGCTGCGGGACGGGTTGGTGCAACGTGGAAAGGGTAGCTCCGGCATTCAGCGGGTGCATGTTATCGGAGCCGGCACTGTCGGCGGTGATATTGCCGCCCTTTGTGCGGCGCGTGGATATGATGTCACTTTGAACGATCAGAACCCTCAGGCCATTGCCAAGGCTATCGGTCGGGCTAGTCGCTATTTTGAGAATACCTTTAGTGAAAGAGGTCAAAGGGAGAAGTCCTTTGACAGGCTGATGGCGGATTTCTCCGGCAGCGGTCTGGCGAAGGCCGATCTTGTGATCGAGGCCTTGCCGGAAGATCTTGAAACCAAGAAGGCCGTGCTTCAAAGCGTCGTCCCGGGGATGAAACAAAGCGCGCTCGTTGCCACAACGACGGCAGGTATTCCCCTTGAGCTTCTTTCGGAGGGATTACCGCGTGCTAACCGCCTGGTCGGTATTCATTTTCTCGTCCCTGTTTTGCAGACGGAGCTTACGGAGATCATCGTTCACAAGCGCGCCTCCTTCGAGGCGCTGGAAATCGCTCAGGCATTCTGCGGAAGCCTCGATCGTTTGCCGGTCCAGGTGAAAAGCTCGCCGGGATTCCTGATCAACCGGGTCTTCATGCCGTACTTCCTTGAGGCAATGATCATGCAGGAGCATGGCATCAGCCGTGAACTCATCGACAATGCGGCTAGGGAATTTGGCATGACGATGGGACCGATCGAGTTCGCCGACTGGATCGGTATAGACGTCTGCCTGGAAGCGATAAGGGCAATGGGTGAGGGCCACCCAAGCATATCACAGGTGCCGGCGGCCCTGGCGGAAATGGTTTCTCGAGGGGAGACCGGTATGGCGGCAGGGCAGGGGTTTTATCATTACGACAAAACTGCGGAACCCGTGCGCAAGAAAGCTACCACCAATGCGAATCCTGCAATTATCGACCGTTTGATTTTGCCCATGGTGAACGCCTGTGTCGCTTGTTTGCGCGAGGGCGTGGTGGCTGACGAGGAAATTCTCGACATTGCGGTCGTGTCGGGATTGGGATTTGCTCCCTTCAGAGGTGGGCCGCTGCATTACGCGCGGGCAAGCGGCCTTGCGGCGGTCATCTCCGAACTTGAGCGTCTGCAACACAAATATGGTGACAGGTTTGCGCCCGATCCCGGCTGGATTCGGCTCGGCATCGGCGGAAGCAGGCCGCAGGACTTGCTTCTTCTGGAACCCGAAAGCATCTCCACGCTTTTTCTTCCAATAAAAACGGAAGATGCAGGAGGTTCAAATGCCCGCAAGATCGAAAGCTCAGCAAAGGGCAGCGGGAGCGGCACTCGCAGCAAAACGCGGGGAACGCGCAAAGTCAAAGCTGAAAGGCGCGTCGCAGGAGATGTATGAAAGCATGAGCGAGAAGGAACTGGAGGATTTGGCCGAAACCAAGCGCCAGGGGCTTCCCGAACATAAAAGCAGTTGAATGAGGGACCGGATCGTTCCTGCTTCTCATTTCTCGGAGAGAAAAGCGGGAGCGATCCGATTCCGATCCCTGCGGTTGCCTGCCGGCTTCAGCGGGCGGCCAGCTTTTCGCCGACGAACCTGCGTATGCGCAGAGCCGCCTCGCGCAGCACTTCTTCTTCCTGGCAAAGCGAAATGCGAATATGGCCGTTGGCGGCCTCGCCGAAACTCGCGCCCGGCATCACGGCCACATTTTCGGCGGCCAGAAGATCCCAAGCGAATTTTTCACTGTCCTCTTCCACCGCGCGGATGTCGAGCATCACATACATGCCGCCCTGCGAACCGCGAACGATAACGCCGTTCATTCCGTGAATGGCGTCAAGAAATGCGTTTCGTCGATTTTTGTAACGCTCTGCGATTTCCTGCACGCCATAGCCGTTTTCCACGGCTGCGATGGCCGCGCGCGACACGAAATCAGGGATGCCGTAGGTGGCGACCAGGTTGAGGTTGGTCATGACCGAGATCATTTCGGCAGGCCCCGTCAGCCATCCGATGCGCCAGCCGGTCATTCCATGGCTTTTCGACAGGGAGTTGATGACCAGCGTGCGATCTTTCATGCCGGGCAGGGAACGGGGCGAAACATGGTCCACGTCAGCGCGTATCGTCCAATACACTTCATCCGAAAGAAGCCACAGATCGCGCCGGCGGCAGATTTCGGCGATCCGCTCCATGGTGCTGCGCGAGTAGATCGCACCTGTGGGATTGTTCGGCGAATTGATAAGGATGGCGCGCGTATCGGGTTCGAGGGCGGCCTCGATCTCTTCAAGCCTCGGCTCGAAACCGTTTTCGGCATGGGTTTCGATTTCGGTGTAGCGTCCGCCTGCGGCGCGCACCGTTCCGGGATAGGTCGCATAATAGGGGGATACGATCACCGCATGCGAACCTGGATCGAGAATGCCCTGGAACGCCGCGTACAAAGCCCCCTGACCGCCAATGGTGACCAGAATTTCGTCGGCGCTCGTTTCTACGCCGGTGCATTCCTGGGAGAGCCTTGCAAAGCCTTCACGCAGGCGGGGAAGGCCTGGAAGCTGGGTATAGTGGTGATAGCCCGCCCGCACCGCATCGACGCAGGCCTCGACGGTTCCCTCCGGCGTATCGAAATCGTGATCGCCGACCGATAACATGATGATCTTGTCGCCTGCTTCCTTGCGTCCGAGCGCTGCGAAGTGAACCTCCCAGCCATTCTTGCCGGAAGGAACAATATGGGAAATGCGTTTTGAGGGCTGGGGCATGGGACTCTCTTGCAAATATAATCGGTCAGATCTTGTCTGGAGGCGACGGCTCTGGCGTCCGAGACTTCTTGAATGCGGGTTCTATCAAAGGAGCCGGGGAGGCGGTAGCTGCTATCGCCTGCGGGGTCTGCGACCATTTGATGAAATCATTTTTTCGCTTCATTCCTGCTTATTAGCGAGCGGCGGAGAGGCGATCGCCTTGCAAACTGCCGCTTGCAACAATCCCGGTGTGGCAATATTGCAGGCCGTTTCCTCCTGTGGATCGAGCGAAAGGAACAGGCATGCTGGCCCGGAAGGGGAATGGTGGCGCAACGAAAAAGGAAGCGGTGGACGAGGCTCTCACCTCGCGCCGGTCCGTGCGCGCCTTTTTGCCGGACCCGGTGGACGACGAAACCATCGGCGAGATCATGCGGGTTGCAGCACGGGCTCCTTCCGGTACGAATATGCAACCCTGGAAGGTCTATGTGGTGTCGGGGGAGCGCAAGGAAGCGCTTTCGAAGGCCATCCTGGCCAGCGGAGTGCGGCCCGAAAAGATCGAATGGGACGAATACAAATATTATCCCGACAAATTCTTTGAGCCGTATCTCGCGCGCCGCCGCGCCGTTGGCTACGCTCTTTATACGCTTCTGGGAATCGGTCGGCGGGAAGTGGAGCGCATGCGTGCGCAGCATGACCGCAACTTCACCTTTTTCGATGCGCCCGTCGGTCTGATCTTCACCATCGACCGTCGTCTCAATGTCGGTTCGTGGCTCGATCTCGGCATGTTCGTTCAGTCGGTGATGATTGCCGCCCGGGCCCGCGATCTTCACACATGCCCGCAGGCTGCCTTCGCGCCCTATCATCGTGAAATCAGGCCATTGCTGAATATTCCCGACGAGGAGATCGTGGTTTGCGGGATGGCGCTCGGGCATGAGGACACGAGCAAGCCTGAAAACGCTCTGCGCAGCGAACGGGCCGCGCTGGAGGAATTCGTCTCCTTCATTCGCTAGAGGTGCGTGCACTCATCCGGGCGTTGAATGCGACCCTCCAGCCGCAAGATGCCTTGCAGTGTTCGCCCCATGTCGATGACACGTGTCGCTTGCTTACAAAAATGTAACTTCCCGGCAAGATTGCCGTAATGTTGATCCTGTCATTCTTCGTTCATTCCCTGCCGCTCATCCAAGGCGGCTCCCCTTTACGAGGAGACTGACATGAAGACCAAGATACTGCTCTCGGCACTTGCTGCGACGCTCATTGCCGGTTCTGCGGCGATTGCCCAGAACGGACCCGGAAACGCCACTCCGCCGGCTGCCGGCGCACAGGGCGCGATGAAAGGTTCCATGGGCGGCCCGATGAACGGTATGGGTGGCGGCCGGATGGCGCATCTGGACGCCGATGGCGATGGTGCGATTTCCCTCGAGGAATTCTCCAGCATGCGTCTTGAGCAACTGAAGGCCGCCGACGCGGATGGCGACGGTGTGCTTTCCGAGGCTGAGCTTCAGGACCATGTCCAACAGCGCCAGCTGGAACGCAAGGCGCGCCGGGCTGCGAGCCGTCTCGATGTGGATGGCGATGGCAAGGTGACGATTGCCGAGATCGAAGGGCTCCAGAAAAAGCGTTTTGCCCTTATGGATGCCAACAATGACGGCAAGATCGAACAGGACGAGATGCGTCGCGGTTTCCGCATGATGGCGGATGCGCGTGGCGACGGCGATGGCCGCGGGATGCGCGGTGAACGCCGCGAAATGCATCAGAAAGGTGGTCGCTGGGGCGGAGACTGGCGCGGCGGCAAGCATGGCGGCGGTCAGGGACGCGGCATGAACCAGGCTGCTCCCGACACCGACGCGGATACGTCCAACCAGTAGAATTTCCGATCTTCCACCAATCTGGGAAACCTGTCTCGAGTTTCGGCGGGTTTCTTCAGTCCAGGGCCAAGACCCCCGGACAAGAGCGGGCCACCGTCCCCCAATGGTGGCCCGCTCTCTATTGAGCCGGCCTCTGCGGGGCGATTTCGCTTGAAATGTCGGACGGGGATGTGGAGGGTTACGGGAAGTGCTTGCCGCGCGGGCTGTGCTCGGGCAATGTCACGGCGACGAACCGCCCGGCGGTTTATAGTCGACCCTTTCTTTCAGAAACCGCCGACATCGTGATACGTTTTATTTCAGTTTCTCCGTTTTCCGCGCTCCTGGCCGTCGTGCTCGGTTTCCTTTTGTGCGTTTCTGCGTTCGCGCAGGACGTTCAGAATCTGGTCGCCAGCCAGCGCCAGGTGATCACCACCGTCGAACAGCAAGTGGACAAGCTGGCCGCCCAGGTGAACGACCAGGTCACGGACGACGCCAAGCTGGTGGACGTTCGCGTCGAGCTGGAACGGCTGGCTCGCGAGCTGTTTGATGCAAGCCTTGCGTTTCGCCCGCGTCTTACGGAGGTCAATACGCGGCTCGAACAACTTGGCGCTGCGCGCGGCGAGGGGGAGCCGGCCGAGCCGGAGGAAGTGACGGCGGAGCGGACCCGCCTTCTGGACGAGAAGGCAAGCTTCAATGTTCTGATCGGGGACGCCGAACGGCTTTCCGTCCGGATCTCAGGCGTTATCGACAAGATCGCCCAGATGCGGCGTGACCTGTTCGCGCGCACGCTGTCACGCCGCTACGATATCACCGCGGCGCTGGGCACGGATGTGCTTGGTGAATTCACCAGGGAACTGGGCAAGGTCTACAAGACCGTATCCGCCTGGATCAGCTTCACGGTCAAGTACCGGCTGAAGCCGCTTTTGGGGGCGGGTTTCCTGGCGGTTCTGGCTGCGCTCTGCCTTCAGTTTGGCGGCCGCCGCCTGTTCGGTGCTTTCGTCAAGCCCGATCTGGCCGAAGAGAACCCGACCTATCTCAGTCGACTTTCGGTGGCCCTGTTCTCGACGCTCGTCCCCTCGGCCTCCTTCGCCGTTTTCCTAGCGTCGTCCTATTATTTCCTCGACTATTTCCGGTTGCTCAGGGTCGATATCGCTCCGCTTCTGTGGGCTTTCTTCACCGTCATCATCCTTGTCTATTTCGTCTACAAGCTGGCGCGCGCCATTCTCGCGCCGCGAATGGCGAACTGGCGCCTGTTGCCGGTGCGCACGGATGCTGCGCGGTGGCTGGTGGTGCTTGCAACGCTGACGGCGGCGGCTACCGGCTTCGACCATTTCATGGACCAGGTCTATCTGCAGCTGAACTCCCAGTTGTCGTTGACCGTGGCCTCCAGCCTTGTCGCAACCGTCGTGGTGGGGCTCCTCGTGATGCTGATCGGCAGCGTGAGGCCCCTGAACGACGAGGAGGGCAGGCCAAGGCACTGGCCGATGAAGTTCCGTTACCTTCTGTTTCTGATGGGCGGTGCGATCATTGTGGCGGCGCTGCTTGGCTATATCGGCTTTGCGCGGTTCATCTCGCAGCAGGTCGTCGTTACCGGCGCCATCGTGGCGACGATGTATATCGGGTTCCTGACCTCCGGGGCGATCACCACGGAAGGGGCCTTCGCCAAGTCATGGCTGGCGCGCAAGCTCGAACAATATTCTGCGTTCGATGACACCACGCTCGACCAGATCGGGCTCGGATTTGGCATGCTCATCAATGTCCTGGTGGTGGTGATGGGGGTGCCCCTGATCCTGCTGCAATGGGGCTTCCGCTGGGCCGACCTGACAGCCTGGAGCTACCGGATGGCAGGACCGATCCAGATCGGTTCCCTGTCCTTTTCGGTCATCGGTATCCTGACGGGCATTCTGGTCTTCATCCTTGGCTACTTCTTCACGCGCTGGTTCCAGGGATGGCTCGACGGCTCGGTCATGTCGCGAAGCCGCATGGATTCCGGTGTGCGCAATTCCATCCGTACGGGTGTCGGCTATGTCGGCCTTGTCCTTGCGGGGTTGATCGGGGTTTCCGCCGCCGGCATTAATCTTTCGAACCTCGCGCTCGTGGCCGGCGCCCTTTCGCTCGGCATTGGTTTCGGCCTCCAGAACATCGTGTCGAACTTCGTGTCAGGCCTTATCCTGCTCGCCGAACGACCCTTCAAGGCTGGTGACTGGATCGTGGCTGGCGGCGTGTCCGGTACGGTGCGCAAGATTTCCGTGCGGGCGACCGAGATCGAGACCTTCCAGCGGCAGACGGTCATTCTTCCCAACTCGGAACTGATCAACGCCGCAGTCGGCAACTGGACGCACAGGAACAAGCTGGGGCGTATCGAGATTCCCATCGGGGTGGGGTATGCATCCGATGCCCGGCGCGTCCACCAGATCCTTCTCGATATCGCAAAGAGCCATCCGATGGTTCTCAAGAACCCTGAGCCTTTCGTGCTGTTTGCAGGTTTCGGCGCTTCTTCGCTCGATTTCGAGGTTCGCGTCTATCTCTCCGACATCACGACGCAGGTGACCGTCCAGAACGATATCCGCTTCGCAATTCTGGAAGCCTTCGCAGAAGAAGGGATTGAAATTCCCTTCCCGCAGCAGGATGTGCATGTGCGGTCGGGCAGGCTGGAGATTGATGCAGTCACGCCGGTGGCCAAGGATGCATCAAAGCCGGTCGTACACGAGCATTCCGTCGAGACGCAGTCGTCTGAAGCCGGAAAACGGCGCCGTCGCAAGATTGATCCGGAATAGGCCGGAAAAGCACTCTGTGAACCGGGTGTTCAGTTGCCGTTCACGTTGAATGTCCTATAAGTTCAAGCGAAAAGAGGCTGAGGCCTCGCTGAAAACAGGGGCGGTGGTGACACCGATGGAGCCTATGAAAAAGTCAATCCTGGCGGCGACCATGCTGCTCATGGCCGGTGGAGCCGCTTTTGCGGCCAGCGCCGTGAACCGGGACAGCGAGCCGCGGACACTGGTGGTTACGGAAGGCGGAAGCCAGTCGGAGTTGATCGTGGGTCCGGGTGAGACCGTCGAATTCTGCAGCTCCGGTTGCTTCGTGACCATGCCGAATGGCGACCGCGAAGTGCTGACGGGTTCCGAGAGGATCGAGATTTCGGGCGGAACCGGCCGCATCCGCTGATTTTCCTGCCATCGCGGGATGTTCCTGTCCCGCCAAGGAAAGGCCGCGCCTCACGCGGCCTTTTATTTATTGTATTAGACAGTTATTAAGCTTGATCGCCGATTTCGTCTTTGCGGCGGTTGCCGAAAGGTCAGAGTTCAGAATTCCGAAGTCCATTTCGCCTATGCCCGTTTCTACGGTGGGAATGAAAGGGGGCTTTGATGGACGCGCGGACAGAACGCACTGCAGTACCGCTTGCTGTCGATCTGGATGGTACGCTGATTGCGACCGATTTGCTGTGGGAGAGTTTGTTTCTTCTTCTGCGGCAGCGACCACTTTGCCTTTTTCTTCTTCCCTTCTGGCTGCTTGGTGGCAGAGCCAGGCTGAAATGCGAGATCGCCGAACGCGTGGAGATCGATGCGGGCGGCTTGCCTTACAGGCAGGCACTTGTGAACCAGCTTGCCGAGGATCGCGCGGCCGGGCGCCATATCGTTCTTGCCACGGCGGCGCCGCGCAAATTCGCGGAGGCGATCGCCAGCCATCTGGGCGTTTTCGATGCGGTGATTTCCAGCGAACCCGGACGCAACATGGCCTCCAGGGTGAAACGCGATGCGCTGATCGAAGCCTTCGGGGATGGCGGTTTCGATTATGCGGGCAACAGCCGGGCCGACATCGCGGTGTTCGATGCAGCGCGCGCCGCGCTGGTGGTGGCTCCCGACAGCGCCGCCGCGCGCTGGCACGCCCGCAATGGCGGTGAACTGATCGAAGGCGAAAAGCCGAGCCTGCGCACCTATGTAAAGATGCTGCGCGCGCACCAGTGGCTCAAGAATGCGCTGATCTTCGTTCCGATGATCCTGAGCCACGAATATCTCAATTCGGATATGTTCATTCCGGCCGTGCTTGCCTTCATCTCGTTTTCGGCTGCGGCTTCTGCGATCTACATTCTCAACGATTTCTTCGATCTTTCGCTTGATCGCCGGCATCCGACCAAGCGCAACCGTCCTTTCGCCAGCGGCGTGCTGTCGATCCCGTTTGGCTTTGCCGCCATGATCGGACTCCTGGCAATCAGTGTCGGGATCGCGTTTCTTTTGCCCCCGCTTTATGGGATGGTCCTTGCCGCCTATCTGGTCGCGACCACCGCCTATTCGCTTGCCATCAAGCGCATGCTTCTTCTCGACGTGCTGATGCTCGCCGGTCTTTATACGGTCCGCATCCTGGCCGGCAGCGCGGCAACCGGCAGCGGCGTCTCCTTCTGGCTTCTGGCCTTCTCCGTCTTCTTCTTCCTGTCGCTGGCGCTGGTGAAGCGCTATGTGGAACTGCGCGGGACGTCGCTGCAGGCAGGCGAGCGGATTGCCGGGCGCGGATATCGCATCGAGGATCAGGAAGTCATTTCGCAGGCGGGCATGGCCTCGGCCTTTTCTTCCGCAATGGTTCTGGCGCTCTACATCCAGAGCAGCGCGGTGCGTGAGCTCTATTCCATGCCGTGGCTGATCTGGCCGCTTTGCCCGATCGTGCTCTACATCACGATCCGTATCTGGGTGCTGGCGCGCCGCAACGAGATGCATGACGATCCCATCGTTTTCATCATCAGGGACTGGCGCAGCCAGCTGGTCGGTGTCTTCGGCGCAATTCTTCTGTTCTACGCGGGACTGTGAGGACATGACCGACCATTCCGCATTCGGGCTGGTGCGCCGTGGCAAGGCGCGGGTCCTCGATGCCGACCAGGCCATCGAGGCGCTACGCGCCGGCAAGCGCTTCTCCGAGACCGTATTGCCCTATGGCAACGGGCGCTCCTATGGCGACACCTGCCTGAACGATGCGGGCGTACTGATCGATATGCGCTCCAGGGCGCGCATCCTTGCCTTCGATGCGGGGAGCGGTCTTCTGAGTGCGGAAGCGGGCCTCATGTTGTCCGATCTCATTGCCCATGTGGCGCCGCGCGGCTGGTTTCCTGCCGTTGTGCCGGGAACGAAATTCGTGACCCTTGGCGGGGCAATCGCCAATGATGTGCATGGCAAGAACCATCATCGCCGGGGAACGTTCGGCAGCCATGTGGTTTCCCTGACGCTGTTGCGCTCCGATGGTTCGGTCAGCCGGTGCAGCGCCACGGAGAATGGCGAGCTCTTTCGCGCGACGATTGGCGGAATGGGACTTACCGGCGTCATTCTCGACGCCACCATCCGCCTGATGAAAGTCGATGCCGCGGATGTGGACGAACGGGTGCTGGGCTTCTCCGGCCTTGAGGAGTATTTCGACCTGGCCGAGCCCGCCGATGCGGAAAATGAGTATGCGGTCGCGTGGATCGACCAGCTTGCTTCCGGCAGAAGAGCCGGGCGCGGTTTTCTTCTTACGGCCAACCATGCCGAGGAAGGCGCCCCTTTCCGGGTCGCGCCTGCGCCCAGACTGTCGGTTCCCTTCAGGCCGCCGGTGAATCTGATCAACCGCTGGTCCCTTGCTTTGTTCAACCGCGCCTTTGCCTGGTCGAAGGGGCGGGCCGAGGGCGTGCGCCGCTCCTCCTACGGCAGTTATTTCTTTCCGCTCGATGCGGTGGGGCACTGGAATCGCCTTTACGGACCGCGTGGACTTTTGCAGCACCAGAGCGTCATTCCGTTCGACGCAGCGCGTACCGTCATACCGGCGATGCTTGCGGCGGCGCGTGAGGCGGGGCAGGCCTCCTTCCTGACGGTCTTAAAGCGTTTCGGAGCGGTGGCTTCGCCGGGAATTTTGTCCTTCCCGCGCCCTGGCTATACGTTGACGCTCGACTTTTCGAATGCGGGCCGTGTCACGGAACAATTGTTCGAGCGGCTCGACCGCATGACGGTCGATGCCGGCGGCGCGGTCAATCCCTACAAGGATGCGCGCATGGGCGCCGCGCTTTTCGCTGCTTCCTTTCCGCATTGGCGGGATATGGAGCGATTGCGCGACCCCCGTTTTCTCTCTGATTTCTGGCGCCGGACGGCGATGCGCCTGGATATGGCGGGCGAGGGGGACCGGGATGCGGCCGAATAGAGTCGAAACAACGGCTTCAGGCCGGAAATTCATGCAATGGATGCAATTTTCCCGCGACGCTTCACGCTTTGTTTGCGCGTTGCGGTTATGACGGGCACGGGTGGGTCAAGATGAAATATATTCCTTTCATACTCTTCACGGTGATGACGAACGCGGCGGCGCAGCTCATGCTGAAATACGGCATGATGACGCTTGGCCCGCTCACCTTCGCCGGTATCAATCCAATCCTGAAGATCCTTCAGATCGTCTTCAGTCCGTGGATTTTTGCGGGACTTTGCGTGTTCGTCATCTCCATGGCGTCGCATCTCTACGTCCTGTCCAAGGTGGACCTCTCGTTCGCCTATCCGTTTCTGAGCCTGGCCTATGTCGCGGTGGCGGTGTTCGCCTACTTCCTCTTCAAGGAAGACCTGAACGCCTACCGCATCGGGGGCATTGCGCTCATCTGCGTGGGAACCGTGCTGATCGCCCAGAGCGGGCGGGAGACGCACGACAAGGAAGCTGCGCTTTCTACCGAAAAACTCCAGTCCGAAAGGTCGATCATCCAATGAGACACATCATTTTCGGCGGCGACGGCTTTGTCGGCCGTCATCTCGCTCCCAAACTCATCGCGGATGGCAAGGACGTTATCGTCGCCGATATCGTGAAGAGCGATCTGCCGCACTACCGCAACGTCGCGTTCACCCATTGCGACGTGACCGACCCGGCTGCGGTGGCCAGGCTCGGCATGAAGGCCGACGACATGGTCTACAACCTGTCGGCCAAGATGCTCTCGCCGATTCAGGTGCGCGCCAAGCGGCACGATTTCTTCTATCCGGTGAATTACCACGGCACGGTGAACATCATCGAGGCCATGGACAAGGCGGGCGCCTCCAAGCTGGTGCACTTCACCACCGACATGATCTACGGTCACACGGTCACCTATCCGATGACGGAAGATCACCCGGTCTCGCCGCTTGGCGAATACGGCCAGTCCAAGCTCGATACGGAGGTGCTTGCCGCCGAATGGCGCAAGCGCGGCATGCGTATTTCCCTGTTCCGCCCGCGTCTCATCATCGGACCGGGACGCCTCGGCATTCTCGAAAAACTGTTCAAGCTGATCGATATGAACCTGCCGGTTCCCATGATCGGATCGGGCAAGAACCCCTATCAGTTCATTTCGGTTTTCGATTGCGCGGAAGCCGCGCGCCTTGCCTATGAAGCAGGCTTGCCGAACGAGGCCTACAATCTCGGTTCGCTCAATCCGCCGCCGGTGCGCAAGCTTCTTGGCGATCTCGTCAAGCATGCCGGGTCGCGCTCCTTCCTGCTGCCGACGCCGGGCTGGGCGGTCAAGCGCACGCTCGACCTGCTCGATGCCGTGAACATGCCGATCATGGACCCGGAGCAATATCTGATTGCCGACGAGATGTGCGTTCTCGACGTCTCCAAGGGTGAGCGCGATCTCGGCTGGGTGCCGCAGTATCGCGATGAAGACATGCTGATTGCCGCCTATGACGAATACCGCGCCAAGAAGGCCGGACAGTCGCTTGGCGCGCATCAGATCGCGGCCGAGTAGGGGAGGTTTCCATGACCGTTGTGACCAAGACCGATACGACAGGAGCAAGGCTCGTGACGAATGCACCCGAACTCGCCCCGCGCACCATCGCGCGCCCCGATCTCCTGACGCTGGATCAGGCGAAGGCGCTCAGCGTCGATCAGATGACGGAGCTCTTCAAGGCGCATCTGAACCCCGGCCAGCTTCACTTCATGAAGTTGCTGGGCTTCCACAAGGTGAAGATCGAACGCGCCGAGGGCATGTATTACATCGATCAGAACGGCCGCAAGATTCTGGATTTCTTCGGCGGTTTCGGTTCGCTCGCCTTCGGCCACAATCATCCGCGCATCCTTGAGGCCCGAAAGACTTTTCAGGATGAGAAGCGGCAGGAAATCGCCATCGCCTTCATGTCGCAATATGCGACGGCGCTTGCGGCCAACCTTGCCGCCTGTTCGCCCGGCGATCTCGACATGGTGTTTCTCGGATCCTCGGGCTCTGAGGCCATGGAATCGGCGGTGAAGCTTGCCGAGCGCGCCGCAGGGCCGAAGCGCCCCAAGATCGTCTATGCCGAAAATTCCTTCCACGGAAAGACGAAGGGCGTGCTGACGATCACGGACGGTAATCTCTACCGCGCCGAGTTCCGCCTCACCGACAATACGGTGCGTGTGCCTTTTGGCGATATCGACGCCATCGAGCATGCGTTCCGCACCGACCCGGAGATCGGGGCCATCGTTCTTGAAACCGTCCAGGGCGGCGGTGGCATCAACGAGGCGTCGCGGGAGTTCTGGCAGAAGCTGCGCCAGCTCTGCGACCAGTATGGCGTGATCTGGGTTGCCGACGAGGTGCAGTGCGGTTTCGGTCGTACGGGCCGCTTCTATGCCTTCGAACATTATGATGTCGTGCCCGACATCACCGCGCTCGCCAAATCGCTGGGCGCGGGCAAGGCGGCCATGGCTGCGATGATCGCCAAGCGCGACATCTACATGAAGGCCTATGGTTCTCCAAAGACGGCCATGATCCATGCGATGGCGACATTTGGCGGCATCGGCGAGGCCTGCGCCACGGCCATCGAGGGCATCAACACGCTCTATGACGAAGGGCTGATGGAAAATGCCGAGAGCACCGGCGCCTATCTGCTTGAGCGGCTTCAGGCCCTGAAGGAGAAGTATCCGCGCATCGTCAAGGATGTGCGCGGGCGCGGCTGCATGATGGGCCTTGAGTTCCAGGATTTCTCGCAGACGCTTCCGGCGGTGATGCGCCCGGTGGTCGGCATGCTCGACGACAAGCTGAAAGGCTCGCTGTCAGGCTTCGTCGGCGCGCTGCTTCTCAGGGACTACGACGTTCTGGTGGCTTTCACCGAGTATAACCGCAATGTCGTCCGCCTCCTGCCGCCACTCATCATGCAGCGCGAGCATGTCGACAAGCTGGTGGATTCGCTCGATGACCTGCTTGGACGCGGGGTCGTGGCCATCGTGAAGGACTTTGTGAAAAGCCAGGTGAAATAGTCAGCGCTCTGACGAGATGAGTCAGGACCTCTTTTCAAGAGGCTGAAATATCTTGGAAATTTTGTCTCTCGCATAATAACTGGCCGGGCTTGTCCCGGCCTTTTTTTTACCACGCGGAGCCTTGTGCTTCTGCTTTACGCATTGTTGCAGGCCTCAGGTGATCCCCCCTGAGGCCTGCAAATGCTCTATCGCAGGCCGAACACTACGGGCAGACCGAAGGCAAGCAACAGGCTGACAGCCAGTCCGAGCATGGCCTTGGCGGCGTCCTGCCCGACGATGCGTGAGGTTTCCCGCGCCGAGGGCTTGTACATATGGAAGGAAATCGCGAATTCGCGCCCGGCCAGAAGCCCAAGAAACACCCAGGTGGTGGACATGGGAATGTCGCTCATCTCCTTGAAGACGAACAGAATGATCCCGTACATGAAGTCGATTATCGTTGCCGCGCGAATATCGACGGTTCCGGTCTTGGTCGTCACGATCTTCTGGATCGCGCCGCCATTGTTCTTGAATATCCAGGCATGCAGTGCAAACAGCCAGACCAATGCCAGCCCCAGTTCCCAGGCGGCGAGCTGGCGCGGCAGGTAGGCGAAAATATTGGCAAGGTCCTGAATAAGCCATTGGCTCCAGAGAAACCCGGTCGAACACCATTGCAGCGCCGTCCAATAGGCGGGAACCGGTTCGCCATAGGTCTTGTCGAAATGCTCGGTGGTGCGGCGAAACACCGTGTAATAAAGGACAATCGAGGCGATGAACGCGACGGCGTATCCCAGTCCCGACTTGACCAGCATGTCGCCGATGTTTTGCGAGGCTCCCGATCCGATGGCAAAGACCGACAGCACCAGAAAGGTGGTGGATACAGGCACGCCGAAATGCGTCAGGATCAGGATGATGAAGGGCGGGATCAGGTACATCAACGAGATGCCGCCATCGGGCATCGGGAACTTGTCCAGCCGCCCGTAGGCCGGGTCTCCGCCCGAGCTGACCCAGCCATAGATCAGCACGATTGCAAGGATACTGCAGGCGAAGAGCCACAATACCCACCAGGGCCGATGCGCGTTCGACGACAGGAAGGTGCCGAGCGTCTGGATGGCGTCATTGGCGACAATGGAATAAGCCGCCAGCGAAAAACCGACGATCATGAAAATTGCGGTTAAGTCCATCTCTTGCCCTTTATTGGCGTAACGATCTGGAAGTCCCATATCCGCCGAATATAAAGGGGATATGTCAGTCGCTTCGGCCGGTCTTGCTCAGGGCGATGAGTAATTTACGGCATCATGATCTTCGGTGAAGGCAGTTGCGCAATCCGGCCGCGCATGAGTTTGTGCCTCTGGCGCAGGATGGGACCCTCATCTTCTTGCTTTGAGCATGCAAGGGGGGGCGAGCGATGCTCGCCGGCTTTGTCGGATGCCCGGTTTACTCGATCAGACCGGCCAGCCGGGGGCTCACATAGGCGTCAAAGCACTTGTCCAGTTCGATGCGCTTGTGGTTGCGCATGGCGGGCTCGTAGAGCTTGAGGAGGTCAGCGTTGGCCGTCGTCAGCGGGCAGGTCGGGTGCAGGATCAGATCCGTTTCGCGCACCGCCTCCAGCGCCTCTTGGCCGGGTTGCGGGACGGCGCGGGTGGGATCGGCGCCAATGGCCACATGTTCGGGCGCCTGCCGATCGAGAAGCCAGGGGAAGGGGTTGACGAAGTTCAGGTTGAGGATGGTTTCGAAGCGGACGCCCTTTTCGGCCTCCAGCGTCTCGATATCGGTGATGGCGCGGTCGATGGCCATCAGATGCGCCGCCTGAAAGTCGAACTCGGAATAGAACATATAGGCCGGCAGCTCCTGAATGCGGATGAAATCGGCGTAGGTGGCGCGGTGGCTGGCGTAGAAATCCAGCATCTTTTGCGCGCGCGCCAGAATTTCAGGACGCATGTTGACGCGGCCCAGCGTTTTCAGGTTCCGAGATGGAAGCGCCACATTCTTGATCGAACCCACATAGGTGCGTGCAGCCCGCTCCGCGGTGTTGACGACAGGCGGCAGGGCCGTGGCGGCAGCAAGCACGGCTGCGGTCGCGAACATCCTGTCGGGCCCATGCTCTTTCCACAGGGCGATGAGCGCTGGAAGTATGGCCGGCCACAGGAAGATGAGCGCCTGGCTTCCGGTGTTCTGGGTTTCAAAGAAGATGCCAATGACAAGGACCGCACCGATCCAGAATGCGTCGCGATCGAGGAAGCGGGCGAGCGCTGCCGGCCGAAGCCCACCCAGCGCGCGCAAGTCGCGGCCCACCGCGGCACGGTCTTCATAGATGAGGAAAAGGATAAGCGCGGTCGCGGGAAGCACGATGCCGAAGGTCAGCGACGCGGCCTGAAGGAAGCGGGGCGCGAGGCTGTCCTCGTTGAGTGCGACGAGGGCGAGAATGTCGCCGATATAGTTCAGTGCGAAACCGTTCCACAACTGGAGCGCACAAAGGACCAGAAAGAAGCCGATGGCCGTTGCAGCCGCTGTCCTGAAGGTTACGCGTCCGGCAAGGAAAGCAAACAGGCACAGGAGCCCGCCAGCGGCAAAACCCGTGATCTTGGTGAGGAACAGCGCCGTCATGCCGGCCAGGATGGCGATGAAGAGGAGACGCTGGCTGCGCAGATAGATCAGCGCGACGGTCAGCGCATAGAGAAGCTGGCAGACCTGCCGGTTGTAAATGCCGAAACCATCGGATCCGGGAAAGGGAAAGAACTCGCGCGTGTTGAAGGGCAGCACCGCAAAGATCAGAAAAGGCACGAGGATCGCGAAAGCCGTTTTTCGCGACGTGCGGCTGATCTCGGCAAGGCCGAGCGCCATCAGGGGCGCGGTGACGACGAACAATGACCAGTGAACGAGAAGCAGTGGCTGTGCATCCGCGAAAAGCTTCAGTCCTCCGGCAAAGAGATAATAGCCAAGGGGGCCGACGGGCGCGAAGAAGTCGCTCGCCGGTATCTGGCCGGAGAAAAGCCGGTTGGCCGCGTCGAAATAGATGAAGAGGTCCCAGTACATGGACCCGATGGGCACATTCACCGGAAGAAGGAGAATTGCCGTCAACGCAAGCGCAACAACAGCAAGGACAAAAGCGGGGCTGAACAGCATTCTGCCCGTATCTGCCGCTTCCCCGTGTGCTGTATCCGCCATGATCCTCGCCCCCAGTCCATTCGCAAGCTTGACGTGGTTCTTTCTACAGGAGCGGCGATCACAAGAAGTTAATCGCGCACCGGGCCGAAGTCTGTTTTGCCGGCATTTCGCTTGAGGTATAGTTCGCGCATGTCCGGGTTCATCGCAACATCGCGCATTCCGGGGCGTGGCATTCTTGCCGCGGGGGCGTTGTTTTGCGGCCTCGTTCTTGCCGGTGGAACCGCGCAGGCGCAGGAGACCGTGGATGTGGAGCTCGTCCTTGCTGTCGATGTTTCCCTTTCCATGTCCGCCGGGGAACTGGAGATTCAGCGTCGCGGCTATGCGGAAGCGCTGGTTCACCAGGATGTCGTCAACGCCATCCTGAACGGGGCATATGGCAAGATCGCCGTCACCTATTTCGAATGGGCGGGTTCTTTCTCGCAGCATGTCGTGGTGCCGTGGACCGTAATCGCTTCCGCGGAGGATGCGCGCCGGGTGGCCGACAGGCTGTCGGCCAGCGTGCCAGCGAGCGCGCGTCGAACATCGATCTCAGGCGCGCTGCAGTTTGCGGGTGACCTGTTTGCCGAGAGCGGTTTTCGCGGCCTGCGTCGCGTGGTGGATGTCTCGGGCGACGGACCGAACAATCAGGGAGCGCCGGTTTTGGGCGCGCGCGATGCGCTGATTGAAAAGGGAATCACGGTCAATGGCCTGCCGCTCATGACAAGCGGCGGTCCGGGCGGCGGGTTCGATGTCCCCGACCTCGATATCTATTACCGCAACTGCGTCATTGGCGGGCCGGGGGCCTTCATGATCCCCGTCAATGACTGGCCCCAGTTTCCCGAAGCGATCCGTCGCAAACTGGTGCTGGAACTGGCGGATGCGGAAACGGGCGGGCTGCCCGTCGTTCTTGCGCAGGCGGAAGCCTATGATTGCCTGATCGGCGAGAGGATGTGGCAGAGCCGCTCCTGGATTTGGCGCGATCCGTAATTTCACAAAGATGCGGCAACGCTTTCCAGTTGTTCGGCGCATTGGCCCCAGCCTTCGTAAAAGCCCATCTTCCGATGCATGTTCCGGTCTTCCTTGCTCCAGTGCAGAACCCTTGCAATATAACGCGTCCCGCCTTTGTCGGCGTCCTCCAGCGTCAGGACAAGGGTCATGAAGGGTTTTTGGGACGGTTCCCAGGCCGACACATAGGCATCAGTGGTCACGATCTTGTGGTTTTCGATCACCTCAAGATAAACGCCCATATTGGGATATTCCTTCCCCTCAGGATCAGCCATGACGATCAGGCTCGCGCCGCCGGGGCGAACGTCCAGCTCTGCCCTCGGGGTCGACCACGGTGTCGGCGCAAACCACAGGGGAAGGATTTCGGGGTCGGTCCAGGCGCGAAAGACGTTTTTGCGCGGAGCATTCAATATGCGGGCGAGAACGAGTTCGCGGTCGGAACCGGGTTCCAGGTCGATCGGAGTTGCCATGGCATCTCTCCCACCCGCGCCGGCTGTCTGCCGGCCACAGGCCGTGCATGCCCCACCGACCGAGGTGCCATTCTACTCCTGGCGCCTGCGTGGCGATAATCATTTTTGCATGCAGGATGAAATCGCCGGAGATGCCGGCGCCGGCACTATCGCTTGCGGCACCGGCTCTCATTTCTGGTGGTTAAGGGACGACCATGCGTGGCGTGATGCATCATCGCATCGAACTCGACGGCGAAGTCACGCAGGGCCGTCCAGACAGGCTCAAGTCTGACGGGCTTGAGCCTGCTGGATTTGAGCCAGATGTATTTTGGAAGCTCCGTCATGCGCATCTCCTGTCCCGAAATTCAGAAGCGGGAAATGCCGCGACGCTCCTGTCCATCCATGCGGGAAGCATAGTGGCCGGGGCCGAACTGGCTCGGCCAGCCGATGTCCTTCAGGATTTCAGGGGGCAGGGTGCCGATCACGCGCTCGGTGCGGCGGCGGCTCATGGCGTTGCGATAGTTGCGGACATATTCATTGAAACGGCTCAACACAGTCATTTTGGCCTCCTGTGCGTTGTCTCAGCCTTGTTCGGTTTTTGAATGCCCTTGACTATGAGAAAGATCTGTTATTCAATAAAACTAAATAAAATCATCGTTTCGATCAGAAAAACTGAATGTAGCAGATATGAACGCTCCGCTCAACCATCCCTTACCCTTGCTGGAACTCGACGTTTTACGCACCTTTGTGGCCATTGCCGAAACCGGCAGTTTCACCTCGGCGGCGAATGCCGTTTTCCGCACGCCTTCTGCGGTTTCGATGCAGATCAAGAAGCTGGAGGAACTCCTGGGCTGTTCGGTGTTCGAGCGCGATGCGCGCTCGGTTTCGCTGACGGCCGACGGAGAGTTATTGCTCGACTATGCGCGGCGGCTTCTGGCGCTCAACCGCGAGGCGGTTTCGAAGTTCGTGATGCCGGATATCAGCGGCGTCGTGCGATTAGGGTCGCCCGACGATTTCGGTGAACGCATTCTTCCAGCTGTCTTACGGCGCTTTGCCCAAACCCATCCCTCCATCGCGGTCGACGTGGTGATCGACCAGAGCTCCAATCTGCGCAAGCGCATGGCAAACCGGCAGCTCGATCTCACTCTTCTCACCTGCACCGATGGTATGGACGAGACCAATGTGCAGGTCATCTTTACGGAACCGATCGTGTGGGCCGGTGCAAAGGGCGGAAGCGCCCATCTGCGCAAGCCCCTGCCGCTTTCCATCTGGGAAGAGGGATGCGCCTGGCGCGCCGGCGCGCTCAAGGCCATGGAGCGGGATGGGCGTGATTACCGCATTGCCTATATGAGCGCGCATGCAACGGGGCAGCGCTCCGCCATCCTTTCCGATCTTGCCATTGCACCGTTACCCAAGTCCTTTTTGCGCGACGATCTCGTGGAACTCGGTGTCGAGGATGGTCTGCCGGAAATGGGGAACTATCACATCGGCATGATCGTTGCTCCCGATGCGTCAGCGCCCGTGCAGGCGGCCGCAGATCATATTCGCGCCGCCTTCGAGATGTTGTGCAAATCTGGCCGGCCCTGAGGGCGCCGTGCGTTCTTTCGGACGCGCAAAGGACGCTTTATCTTTTGGCTTGTCCGCATTTTGCGGATGTCAGGTGATGCCACCTGGCCACAAAATGCCTCAGGCGAAGCGGGAAAAGGCTTTTGAACAAGGATGAACACATCGAGATTGCCGGTATTGCGCTCTCGAGTCCGCAAAAGCGGATGTTTGCGCAGGCCGGGCTGACGAAACTCGATGTTGCGCGCCATTTTCAGCGCGTTGCAGGACGCATGTTGCCTTTCCTCGAGAAGCGTCTGGTCAGTCTGTTGCGTTGCCCCGATGGCATCGAGGGACAGTGCTTCTTTCAGCGTCATGGCGCGAGGGGATTTCCCGAAGCGGTCAAACGCATGGAAATCAAGGAAAAGGATGGCGGATGCGAGGATTATCTTCATATCGAAGATCTTACCGGCTTGATTGCCGCCGTGCAGATGGGGTCGCTGGAATTCCACATATGGGGATCACGGATAGACAGGCTTGAGAAGCCGGATCGGCTCGTTTTCGATCTGGATCCCGACGAGGGGCTCGATTTCGCGGATGTGCGCGATGGCGCGTTTGCAGTGCGCGACCGGCTTGAGGCGATTGGCCTCAAATCTGTGCCTTTGCTGACCGGCGGAAAGGGCATTCACGTGGTGGTGCCGGTGCAGGCACGCACGGAATGGCCCGCTGTGAAAACCTTTGCCAAGGGGCTTGCGGAAACCTTGGCTGTGGCCGAGCCGGAGCGTTTCGTCGCGGAGGCTTCCAAGGCGAAACGGAAGGGGCGTATCTTCATTGACTGGCTGCGCAACGAGCGGTCGGCGACGGCGGTTGCGCCCTATTCGATACGCGCCCGGTCGGGCGGGCCCGTGGCGACGCCTGTGTCGTGGGAAGAATTGCGGGAAATCGAGGCTGCCAGCGCCTTCCACATCGGGGATATGGAAGGCCGATTGGCGATGAGCGATCCCTGGATTGACGCCGGGCAATGGCATCAATCGCTGCGGCGCGACATGATTGACGCCGTTACTGGATGAGAAAACCCGCAAGTGCGCCCGCCGCGCCGACCACCGCAGCAATGACGAGAAGCGACAGGGTGCCGCAAAAGAGTCCGAAGCTCAGAAGGATGCCATCGCGCTCCGACAGTGCAAGGCCGATCAAGACGCAGGAGAAAGCCGGAAACCAGTTGCCGAGCGGAATCGGCAAGGTGACTGCGATGGCCAGGATCAGTTCTATCACGCCGATAATGCGATCGGCCTGTTCGCGGCCGAAAGGCCAATAGCGCGGCTTGATGAACTGCTCCAGCCAGACAAGGCGCGGGATGACCTTCTGGCTCATGTGCCGGAATTTGTCTGCACCGATGGATTTGCTGAGGATGAAGCGGGGAAGCCAGACCGTCTTGTTGCCCAGCACCATCTGCATGGCGATGATGACGATCGGGGGGCCAAGAACGATGGTGCTGCCGGGGGGGAAGGGAAGCAGGTTGAGCGATGCGAAGAAGACGAGGAGCGCGGCAAAACTCCGGTCGCCGAGTGCCTGTCTGATTTCGGCAATCGTCACCTTTTCGCCGGCGCGATCGGCAAGTTCCTGAAAAATACAGGACAGACGGCGGGGAGGGTGTTCAGCAGGCGAGGCGCCCGACACCGTATCCAATTCCATCCCCTCCGCTTTCACTGCACCACCCCCGTTGCCGGACGAATCTCAACCGATCCGGACGGGAGTTTTCCAAAAAAGCGATTAAGCCTTGATGACAGAAGCCGCAAGCGCGTTGTCTCGGACGAAACGCGTTGCCTGTCGGTGGGAAGGCCGGTGGGAAGGGACCTGCCCTTGAGCGGGTTCATGAAATGGCTTCGTGCAGTGATGGTTCGTGGTCCGGGCTGTTTTGGGGCAGCAGCATTTTTCCAGTGCATCTGCCCTAAAAACAGATATGTGCGAGAACTTTTTATCCCGTCGCGCGTTCTGGGTATTGTTGCCCCGGTCTCTATTTATTGTTTGGGGCATTTGTGAGGGAGATTAAAATGAAGGTTTCGGTTCTTTTGCGCCTTGCCGCTGTGATTGTCGTCGGGGCTTTGGCCGCCGGTTGCGCCAATACGATCCGCGGCGTCGGGCAGGATACGGCCAATGCCGTGGATGCCACGCAGAATGCGGGCCGCAACATTTCGCGGGCTGCCGAATAATTGACAGAGAGATTGATTTGTAGCGATTGCATCGGGCCCTGTTCTGCTTCTTGAGCAGGGCCTTGCAAGATGTCGGTCAATCGGTGGAAGTGTCTGTTTCCATTTATTAACCATGCCATCAGATATTACAACCCAGGGTTATGTTTTCCTGTCCGATCTGTCGTTTTATGATAGTGTGATGTCACGGGGCGATCATCGCATCGAGTAGGACTAATCCATGCGTAAGCCCCTTATGATCGGCGCCATTCTGGCGTTGTTACCTTCCTTTGCATATTCGGCAAGTGGCATCGTTCCCTTTCGCGGGGAGGTGATGTCGACCTGTGCGATTACCGTCGACCGGGCGGGGACCCTGGCCATCAGCCCCGATTATACCGTTCTGAGCTCGACCCAATCGGGCGGAATTGCGGGGCAGGTTTCGATCCTTGCCTCTGGCGTTGGTTACTCTGTTTCCACGTCGGCCCCTGCCTCCTTTTCTTCCGCACCGCCCACCGGAAACAGCCAGGTTACGTTTGCCTCAAGCTATAGCGCGAGCGGTGCCACGACAGCGCTTAACGTCTCAGGGACAACCATGACGCCGCTGGTGTCCGGGTTGACAAACCTGAGTGTCGATCTGATCGCGACCAAGTCGAGTGGTGTATTCCGGTCGGGTACCTACGCGGCCGATGTGGTCGTGACCTGCGAATAGGGTATCCAATGATGGCGAAACTCTTTCCGGCGATCCTTTGCGCGATCTTCGCATCTCCGGCCTTTGCCCAATCGATGACTCCGATGCGCGGAGAAATCACCAGCTTTTCGGAGGACTTCGCCGTCAGGGTCTATCCGCATAATCCTTACCGGCACCGGATCGAGGTGTCGGTGAGGGTCTATGACGAGAATTTCAAACCGGTCGCGGCACAGGTGACGCCGCAGACCGTGATGCTGGGGAGCAATGCTTCACGATCGGTGATCGTCTCCGTCGGTTTTGGCGACAGCAAGATGCGGCGCGTTCGCGTGTGCACGGAGAGCATTCCGTTCCCGGATCAGAAAACGAGGATAATGGCACAGATATGCGGACGTTTTATCGCGCACCGCGCACATTGAGCGCGGTCTTATTCATGTCGGTGTTTGCGGTTCCTGCCGCGCTCGCTGGCGAAACCCAATACATCATCAATCAGAATCAATCCGGTATGACGCTGCCCGGCGTGGTCATGCCCAACGGCTTTGACGAAGTGCGGGCGGCGGACGGCACAACCTGCCGTTCATCCATGGCGGGGTCGGGAGCCTATCTCGATTCCGGCCTCATCGGTGGGGGGCTGGATGGCGGCTCAAGTTCGTTGTCGGCCTATGGACGCTTCGTCGTGCCGCTCGGTGAAAAGCCGGCCAGGCTCAATTGCGACAGGCTGTACCAGCTTGAACTGGAGCGTCTGGAACTGGAGGTCCGGCTTCTCAAGCAGGGACTTGACCCGCGCGCGACGAGCAATCGCGGTGGCGTGTGGGCGGCTGACGGGAGTTGGAAGACTACGGGCCGACGATAAGAACGGTGTTTCATAAATTCGCTTGTCTTTGGGGACGTCGCTAATAAAATAGCGGCGTCTTTTGTTTTTTATATATGGTATATTCATGAATGATTATTTTTGGATTATTAGATTTGTTTTGTGTTTTGTTTTTTTAGGTATAAAATTCTCTTCAGCAAATACATTGGTTCCTTTTGATGCTGATGTTAAAAGCTCCTGCACCATCACCTTGCTTACTGGCGGAACGATGGTTTCCAACGGGACAACCAAGCTGAGCTCGTCAGAAAATGGCGGGCGTGCTGGAAAGGTTGCCATTTTTACTACCGGAGAAGATTTCCATGTCTCTCTTAAAGCGCCTACGGATTTCCAAAAATCTCCAGCAGGGGTAGGAGATGTCCGTTTTTCGACTTCTTATAGTTCATCTGGCGCAACCGTAGCTTCCGATGTAGAAGGTAGTACATCTACAAAATTGGGCCGTGGTGCAAGTAATGTAAGTATAAACCTTGTGGCATCTGCTTCCGGATTTGTTTTTCCAAATGGAAAATATTCTACTAATGTAACTGTTTTATGTGAATAATTTTAAATTTGTGTTGAGGAATGTTATTTTGAAATTTACAATATATAAGAATTTATCTTTTATAAATTTACCGAATCGCACTCATAAGCATTTTCTTTGCCCATGCTCCGACTTGTATTGGGCATGGCCATGAGGCCTTGGTTTCTCACCGGCGGATTGTTGTTGTGTGCGATACTGGATGCGCGGGCTCAATCCATGAGCCCGATGCGTGCAGAAGTTACCAGCTACTCCGACGAGTTTGCCGTTCGGGTTTTCCCGCGCAATCCCTATCAACACGCCATCCCGGTTTCGGTTCATGTCTACGACCAGGATTTCAAACCCATTGCTGCGCGGGTTTCGCCGTTTAAGTTTCGCCTGGGGGCAGGTGGTTCCAGAACCGTTCTGGTGATTGTCAGTTTTGAAGGAAAACGCGAACGGCGAATTCGCATCTGCACGGAGAGCGTTCCGTTTGCAGACAAGGAAATGAATGTAAGGGCAAAGGTATGCGGTCGCTTTATCGCTCGTCGATTATCCTAGCCCTTGCGTCGGCCGCCACATTCCTGCCGCAGCATGGTCTTGCAGGCAGTCGCGGGCACGGGGGCGGTCGTTACGAGCAGAAAAGCTTCACCCTTCCGGGCGTCAGCATGCCAGGAGGTTTCGATGAGGTGCGTGCGGCTGACGGCACCACTTGCCGCGCGGCCATGGGGGGATCGGGAGCTTATCTCGATTCCGGCGTCATCGGTGGTGGGCTGAATGAAGACACGCGCTCTTTGTCAGCTTATGGACGCCTTGTCGTGCCGTTGGGGCGGCAGCCAACACGTCTTAACTGTGACCGCCTCTACCAGCTCGAGCTGCGTCGCCTCGAGCTTGAGGTGAAGATGCTCGAGCGTGGCCTCGATCCGCGTGGCGGCGGGGTCGCGTCCTCTTCGGGCGGTTGGGCCGAGGGGCCAGAGTGGACGCATAAGGGAGAATGATGGGGTTGGAGCGCTTGTCCTGCCTGCGTGGCGGGTGAGCGCTCCTTCGTCCATTTCTTTCGTTCGCGGGGCCGCTTTGCCCGAGGACCCGATGGTCTCCATTGACCCTTTCCGTTTGCTGCACTTGCCAGTTTCGTTCCTGGGCATATGATGCTGGAAGCGGTCGTTCGGCCGCGCTTTCAGCATTCGGAGAGACCCATGAAAATGCGCCGCCTTGGACGCAGCGACCTCGTCGTTTCGCAAATTTGCCTTGGAACCATGACTTTCGGCGAGCAAAACACGCAGGAAGAAGGGCATGCCCAGATGGACGTGGCCTTTGAGCGGGGCGTCAATTTCCTCGATATGGCCGAGCTTTATCCGATACCGCCCAAGGCCGAGACGCAAGGCCGCACGGAGAAGATCGTGGGAAGCTGGGTCAAGGCGCGGGGCAATCGCGACAAAGTGATCATCGCTTCGAAAGTGGTGGGGCGCTCTGCACATGAATGGTTCCGGGGCGGGCGGCCTTCGAAACTGGTGCGTGCCGATATCATGGACGCCATCGACAAATCGCTTGCAAGACTGAGCATGGAGCATATCGATCTCTACCAGATTCACTGGCCGGACAGGAATGGTCCGTTCGGCTCCAATCCCACCCGCATGCCAGACAATATCGAGCCTTTGCCCGATGAGACGCCGATTGCAGAAACGCTGGCCGTTTTCGACGAGTTGGTGAAGGCGGGCAAGATCCGTTATCTCGGCCTTTCCAATGAAAGCTCCTGGGGAGTGATGCGCTATATCGCAGAGTCTGATCGCGCAACTGGACCAAGGCCGATCTCGCTGCAGAATGCCTATAACCTGCTCAATCGCACCTTTGAGGTGAACCTCGCCGAAACCTGCCAGCGCGAGGATGTGGGGCTGCTGGCCTACTCACCGCTGGCCCAAGGATATCTCAGCGGAAAGTATGATGGCGGAGCGCTTCCCGAAGGTTCGCGCAAGGCGCTCTTCAACCGGCTTCAGCGTTATGAAAAGCCCGGCGCATTGGAGGCTATCGCTGCCTATAATGCCATGGCGCGGGAGTTCGGGCTGACGCCTGCCCGTTTTGCCAATGCCTTTGTCAATTCCAGGCCTTTCGTGACTTCCAATATCGTGGGAGCGACCAGCACAGAGCAGCTTGGCGAGGCGCTGGACGCGCTCGATGTGGTCTGGACCCCCGCCATGCAGGAGGCCGTGGACGGGCTGCATCAGAAGGTGGGAAATCCGGCCTTCTGACCCGGAGAGGAGTGCCTGGGCAATCAAGGGCAAAAAGCCGCGCGGTCGCCCGCGCGGCTTTCTTCCATAACCGTCGTGTTTTCAGACGGCAGGGCGAGCGTCATTGGGGCCAAGCACCACGACGCGTGAACCGGTCGGTACACGGTTGTAAAGATCCATGATGTCCTGATTGAGCATGCGGATGCAGCCCGAGGAGACCGATTTGCCAATGGACCATTGTTCATTGGTGCCGTGCAGGCGGTAAAGCGTGTCTTCGCCATTGCGGTAGAGATAGAGGGCGCGCGAGCCGAGCGGGTTGGTGAGGCCACCTTTCATGCCGTCGGCAAGCTTTCCGTAACGGTCGGGCTCGCGGGCAATCATGGCAGGGGTAGGGCGCCAATAGGGCCAGCGAGCCTTGCGTCCGATGGTGGCGTCCCCCTCATATTCAAGGCCAGCCTTTGCGACGCCGACGCCATAGCGCATTGCCTTGCCGCCTTCCATTACCAGATAGAGGAAACGGTTGTAGGGGTCGACAATGATTGTACCCACCCGCTCATTCGTTGGATAATCGACGACCTGGCGCAGGTATTTCCGGTCGAATTTTGCGACGTCCACGGCCGGGATGATGGTGCCATTGTCATCGATCTCGCTGTAGAGCTCCGAATAATAGGCCAGTTGTGGCGATGTGGGCTCGGTCTGCTCGGCGATCTGCATGGAGCCTGTGGTGGTGCAGGCGGCCGCGAGGGCCGGCAGAAGGCCGACCACCAACAGGCGTCTCAAGGGCAGGGGGCGGTCATTGTCAGGCGTGTTTTTCGGGGAGGGGGCTGGACGGTTCATTCCTACAAAACTCTCTTCACGACGCTTTCGTTCCGTGAGAAAACGGAACGGAACAGGCGGTGTTGCCAATTGATTTGGCCAACTCGTGCGTGACGCTTCGACGCTAAATGTGGCGCAGAGGTGGCTCTGCAAGCCAGTCTGCACCCGAAAAGATAAGACTGTATTTTAAAAGACACAGTGAACGGTATCGCGAGGCTGCGATCGCGCTGTAGCCCTTTCCCGGAGGCGGTATCGCGCATACTGGGCCAGTCTCTTGAAATGGTTGCCCTATTGCTTCGGCAGGCGAAAGAGCGTGGAAGCCCGGGCCGCGTAAACTGCTTTTGAAAGGAATTTGCATGGCTAACCTGCCTGTCGTGGGCGTAATCGCCTGTACGCGTCCGGTCGAGGGCGAGGCCGCCCAGATCGTGAAAGAGCGATACCTGCTTGCGGTACGGCGGCATGCCGAGGCCTTGCCGGTGATTCTGCCGAGCAATCTGTTGCCCGGCGACATGGATGGCCTTCTGCCGCGGCTCGATGCCGTGCTTTTGACGGGCAGCAACTCGAATATCGAGCCGTCCCGTTATGGATCGCCTCTTGCCCGGCGGGGCCCGGCGGATGGCCCCCGCGACGATACGACGGCAAGGTTGATTGAAGCGGCGGTAAAGGAGGGCAAGCCGCTCTTCGGTATTTGCCGCGGCCTGCAGGAAATCAACGTGGCGTTTGGCGGGACCATCGAGGATGAACGCGAGAACGGCCAGCCGGAATTGTCCCACCATGCCCCCGAAGACGCAAATCTCGAGGCAATGTTCGGGTATGGGCATGCGGCGCGGGTCGTGGCCGGCGGGGCATATGAAAAGGCGATCGGCACCCACGGCGAGATCGATGTCAACAGTGTGCATTTCCAGCGCATCGGCAAGCTTGGCCAAGGTCTTGCTGCAACGGTCAAATCCCTGGATGGCGTTGTCGAGGGTGTGGTTGCCACCGGCTCGAAGGCCCCTGTCTTTGCCGTGCAGTGGCATCCCGAATGGCGCCCGGAGGAGCGTCCTCACGACCTTGCATTCTGGCATTATCTCGGTCGTGTGGCGCGCGGGGAAACAGGTTGAACGGGGATGTGCGCAGGCCACCGGCGTTCATAAAATAATTTTATCAGATCAATTCCGCATTGCGATTGGACATGGGCCCGAGCTTGCCCTGAAATTGCCGCATCTTAAACGGGTGTAGGTCCATGACTGAGAAGAAACTGTATCTGAAATTTGTCGAGGCAGACGTTACAGGCATTATTTCTCTTTATTGGGAAACGGCTCCGGAGACCTGCAAGGCCATCTGGGGCGCGCTTGAAAAACCGATCCAGATTCCCGCCAGCCACGCAATCTTCTCCGGTCCCGAAATCATGATGGGCCTGCCCGAGGAAGCGCGCAATTTCGATCCGCTGGCGCTGCCGCCGGAAAACCAGACCGTGCTGCCGCAGCCCGGCGAAATGCTTTGGTTCTACCAGCCGAAGAACTTCTTCAAGATCGACCCGGACGAGTTCTGGGAAGTGGGCATGTTCTACGGCGAGGGTGGGCGCACCTTCGGCCCGACGGGCTGGATTTCCTGCACCTATTTCGCGCGGATGACGGAAGGTCTGGATGCCATTGCCAATCAGTGCCGCCTGATCCGCAAGGAGGGCATCAAGACGGTCGAGCTCGGCCGCCTCGCCTGATGAATTTGGCCCGTCCGGGTTCCGGGCGGGCCGTTTGTTTGTGGCAACGATAAAGAGAGCAAGGGAACGCACATGAAGACTTCAGCCAAATTCGGTATTGCAGGCCTTTCGGCGCTGATGGCCAGCACCGCGCTTGCGCAGGCCGAGACCATCACCATCAATTCCTTTGGCGGCGCTTACGAAGAAGCGCATCGCGAATGCATCATCACCCCCTTTGAGAAGAAGACCGGGGCCAGCGTGCAGGTCGTGACCGCCTATTCTGCCGACGCCTTTGCGCAGCTTCGCGCCCAGAAGGAAGCGCCGCAGTTCGACGTCATTCATTTCTCCGGCGGTCAGGAGATTGTCGCCGCGCAGGAAGGGCTGCTGTCGCCCATCGACGCATCGAAGCTTTCCAATGCGGGTGACGTCTATGACTTCGCCAAGGCCAATCTGGCCAAGGGCGAGGGCCCTGCCTATTCCATCGCGGCCATCGGCCTCGTCTACAATTCGCAGACGGCCGATCCAAAGCCCACGAACTGGAAAGACCTTCTGAGCGACGCCTATTCCGATCATATCGTCCTGACGGATATTTCGAACGGTTATGGCATGCTGGGATTCCTGATGCTCAACCAGGTGAGCGGCGGCGATCTGGACAACATCCAGCCGGGTCTCGATGCGGTCAAGACGTTGCTCGACAATGGAGCCATCGTGGTTTCGACCTCGCCGGAAATCCAGCAGGAATTCGCCCAGAACGACGCCTGGATCGCCGCCTACGCTTCCGATTATGCCTATACGCTGCGCAAGGCCGGCCTGCCGGTGGCTTTCGTGCAGGGGCAGGAAGGTACGCCGGCAAGCTTCATCACCACCAATCTGGTGGCCGGCCGTCCGAACCAGGATCTCGCGCTTCAGTTCATCGATATGTCGATCTCTGCGGAGGCTCAGGCCTGTTTCGCGGAGAAGCTGCGCTACTCTCCCACCAACTCCAAGGCCGAGCTTTCCGATGAAGTCGCAGCCGACGTCGCTTATGGCGAGGAAGGCGTGAAGGGGCTGATCCGCTTCGATCCGGTCAAGATCGAGGCCAACCGCGCTGCCTGGGTCGACGCCTGGAACCGGACCATCGCCCGCTAGACCCTTTGGCTTCGAGCGCTTGCCACGCACTCCGTGCTCTTCTCGCCCGCGGGGAGAGCACGGAGCGTGGAAGCAGGCTTTCTTCTCCCCCTAGTGCGGGGAGAAGTTCCCGGCAGGGGATGAGGGGCGTTCGCCCGGCGCTCGCAGTTTGATCCGCCTCCATGCGGGCGGACAGAGGGCGAGCCGATGCGTTATCATCGGGCCCCGAACAGGAATTTGGACAAGATGACGATGACAGACCGCGCGGAAAACACGCTGCTGATCCTGCCGGGCCTTGTGCTTCTGGTGCTGGCGTTCTTCGTGCCCATCGCGCAGATGCTGGTTTTGTCGGTGGCCGGCGAAAACGGACCGACATTGGCGCATTTCGAGCGCTTTCTGAGTGATCCCTATTATCTGAACGTCTTGTGGCGCACGGTGCGGCTTTCGGCGATCATCACGCTGATCTGCGCGCTGATCGGCTTTCCGCTTGCCTATATCATGGCGCATGTGAGCGCGCGGGCCAGGCTCTGGCTGGTGATCATGGTGATCCTCCCGCTGATGACGAGCGTGGTCGTGCGCACCTTCGGCTGGATGGTGCTTCTGAGCCGTAGCGGGCTCATCCCCGAGGTCCTGCGTGACATGGGGCTTGTGGGGCGAAATTTCAGCCTGATGCAGACCGAAACGGCCATCGTCGTCGGCATGGTGCAGGTGCTTTTGCCCTTCATGACCCTTTCGATCCTCGGTGTCGTGACGCGCATCGACCGGCGGCTCGAGGAAGCTGCGCGTACCATGGGCTGCGGTTTCCTGCAGCCTTTGCGGACCGTGGTCCTGCCTCTGTCGACGCCGGGTATCGTTGCGGGGTCTCTGCTGGTCTTCACGCTGTCGGCCAGTTCCTTCGTCACGCCGAACCTGCTTGGCGGCTCGCGCATCCAGGTGCTTGCTGCCTCGATCTATCGTTCGGTGACGCAAACGCTCGACTGGCCGTTCGCCGCCGCACAGGCCGTCATTCTCTTCGTGGGCATTCTGGTTTTGTTGATGCCCTATGCCAGACTGTCGGGGCGCCCCAATGGTTAAAGCCGTTCCCACGCCGATCCGGATTGCCACGATCCTTTTCGTGGTTCTTACGGGCATCTTCCTTTTGGCGCCGCTAGTGGTCATCGCCGGCGTGTCGGTTTCCGAAAGCCAGTTCATCGCTTTTCCGCCGACCGGGTTTTCCTTCCGCTGGTACGAGGCGGTGTTTTCGTCCGACGCCTATCTTTCGGCCGCGTGGATCAGCTTGCGGGTGGCGCTTCTGGTCACCGTCACCTCGTGCCTCATTGGCGGGGCGGCGGCGATTGCACTGCATCGGCGCAAGCTGCCGTTCTCGGGGGCCTTGTCCACGCTGTTCCTGTCGCCGCTGGTGCTGCCCACCATCATCTATGCCATCGGCATGCTGATGCTGTGGAGCGCGCTCTTCGGGCCGGTTTCGATCCTCACATTGTGGGTCAGCCACACCATCGTGACGACGCCCTATGTGATCCGCACGACACTTGCCGTGCTTTCGGAATCCAACCCGTTTCTGGAGGAAGCTGCCCAGACCATGGGTGCCAACCGCTTCCAGCGGCTGAGGCTCGTGGTGTTGCCGCAGTGCCTGCCGGGCCTTGCCGCCGGCACGTTCTTCGCCTTCAACATTTCCTTCGACGAAGCGGTTCTGGCGCTCTTCCTGCGCAAGCCGGGGATGACGACGCTGCCTGTCCAGATCTACGGACAGCTTGAATTCAGTCCCGATCCGACCGTCGCCGCCGTTTCCACCATCATGATCGGCCTTACCGTCCTTCTGATCTTCCTGATCGACCGGATGCTTGGCCTGCAACGTTTCGCGAGCACCTGACCCATGGCCGAAGTCCGCCTCAACGCCATCAAGAAAGCCTTTGGTCCCGTCAAGGTCCTGCACGGCGTCTCACTCGATATCGCCTCGGGCGAATTCGTGAGCCTGCTGGGTGCTTCGGGCTGCGGCAAGACCACGCTCCTGCGCATCGTCGCGGGATTGGAAAGCGTCACTTCGGGCTCTGTCCAGATCGGCGGCCGCGATGTGACGGCGCTGCCGCCCGAAAAGCGCGACATTGCCATGATGTTCCAATCCTATGCGCTGCTGCCGCATCTGAGTGTTGCGGAGAATGTACGTTTTCCCTTGCGCATGCGGCGCATCGGAACGCTCGAGGAACAACGCGAGAAGGTGCGGGAGGCGCTGGAAACGGTGCAACTCGGCCATCTTGCCGAACGTCGGCCGCACCAGCTTTCCGGCGGCCAGCAGCAGCGTGTGGCGCTGGCGCGCGCGATCGTCTCGCGGCCTGAAATCCTGCTTCTCGACGAACCGCTGTCCAATCTCGACGCACGGTTGCGCGAAGACATGCAGGTGGAACTGATCGAGATCCACAAGCGGCTCGGCCTGACCACTCTTTTCGTCACTCACGACCAGGAAGAGGCGCTCAGCCTTTCGGATCGTATCGTGCTTCTGAACAAGGGGGCGGTCGAACAGGAGGGGGGACCGCGCGAAATCTATGCCCACCCCGCCACCGGTTATGCGTCAAGCTTTCTGGGAGCGGCCAATCTTCTTGCCGCTGAGATTGCCGACAGTGCGGACGGGCCTGTCGCGCGCCTTGAAGACGGGCAGGAGCTCAACCTGCCCGTGGAAGAGAAGCTGCGCGGCCCCGTGACGCTTGCCCTGCGCCAGGAGGACCTGACGCTTTCAGGCGGTGAGGGCGTGGGCCTGAAGGGGCGCGTGCGCACGCGCGTCTATCTGGGAGCACGCAGTCGCTATGTCGTCCGGCTTGGCGGGGGAGAGGTGCGTATTCTGGCACCGCACGATCTGGATTTCGAGGGGGGCGAGGCCGTCCGGCTCACCATCGATCCCGCGCGTATCCGCGTTCTTTCGCGTGATGAGCGGACCTGAATTTCTTTTCTTCAATGCAATCGCCTTCAGGCGAATGGAGACACGCCATGAGCAGTCTTGAAACACGTCTTTTCATCAATGGTGCATTCGTGGCGGGTGAGGGCGCGGAAGAGCCTGCATTCGACCCGTCGCGCGGCGTGGAACTTGCGCGTGTGGCTTCGGCCAGTGCGACGCAGGTCGATGGCGCGGTCAATGCCGCGCATACGGCGTTCCAGCGCTGGCGGCGCACCACTCCCAAGGAGCGCAGCCGCATGCTCTGGGCCATCGCCGACAAGGTGGAGGAAAACGCGGCTGCGCTTGCCCAGGTGGAATCGCTCAATGCCGGCAAGCCGCGCCGCTTCGTCGAGGCGGGGGAGCTTGCCAATGTGGCCGACGTCTTCCGCTTCTTCGCCACCGCCGTGCGCAACGTGCCGGGGATCGCCGCCGACGGATACCGCGCCCACAACATGACCAGCATGGTGCGCCGCGATCCCATCGGCGTGGTCGCTTCCATCGCGCCGTGGAACTATCCGCTCCTGATGGCTGCATGGAAGATCGCGCCGGCGCTTGCTGCGGGAAATACGGTCGTGATCAAGCCTTCGGAGAACACGCCGCTCAGCCTTTTGCGCCTCGCGCCGATCCTGAACGAGGTGCTTCCGGAGGGGGTGATCAACATCATTTGCGGTAACGGGCCGGATGTCGGCCAGGCGCTGATCTCGCATCCATTGGTGCGCATGATCTCACTGACGGGGGACGTGCGCACGGGGCGTGCCATCCTCAAGGCGGCCGCCGGCGAGCAGATCAAGCGTACGCATCTGGAACTGGGCGGCAAGGCGCCGGTCATTGTGCTGAAGGATGCCGATCTCGACGCGGTCGTGAATACGCTGCGCGAGGCGAGTTTCTACAATGCCGGGCAGGACTGCACGGCCGCATGCCGTGTTCTTGCCGATGCGGCCATCGCCGACGAACTCACCGACAAGCTTGCCGTCATGGTCGACAGTCTGGTCTATGGCGCGCCGGAACGCGACGATGTGGAGTTCGGGCCGCTCATCAGCGCGCGCCAGCAGGAGCGTGTGGCAGGTTTCGTCGAGCGCGCGCGGGCGGAGGGAGCCGACATTGTGAGCGGCGGCAAGACGCCGGAGGGGCCGGGCTTCTTCCATGCGCCGACACTGGTGCGTGCGCCCGTTCAGGCCGAAATCGTGCAGAAGGAGGTTTTCGGACCTGTGGTGACGGTCACGGATTTCGATGCGCCCGAAACCGCACTCGCCTGGGCCAATGCCTCGGAATACGGGCTTGCTTCTTCCGTGTGGTCGCGCGATGCGGGGGCGGCGCTGCGGCTGGCCAACGATCTCGAATATGGCGTCACCTGGGTCAACACCCACGGCGTTTTCGCCACTGAAATGCCCCATGGCGGCATGAAGAACTCCGGATACGGTTCCGACCTCTCCATGCAGTCGCTGCTCGATTACACGCAGGTGCGGCACGTGATGGTGGCTTAGGGCATTGTGCAATCGGGTGGAGTGCCTGGCGTGTGCATAAATGCGCAACACAGGGAGATCGAGCGGAGCAGCGTTTCAGTGAAACGATGAGCCGCTCGGGGTGACGCCGCGCCGCCATGTGGCCGCTGGTTCTCTGATACGCCGGGCCTTTGCGCCAATGCCCCCGCCCGCCGGCAGCCGGGAAGCCTGCTGGAATTGCATTGCGCGCGGCGTTCACGCCGTCAGTCCATCCAGGCCATTTCCGGTTCGACGCTGGCGCAGAAACGGGCGGCGCTGATGCGGGCCTGATTGATGACCTTGCGAATGAAATCCTGATGCGTGGACGCCTGGTAGGTGGCCACGATGTGCATTGGCGGAAAGCGCTTGGCCACCCGCACCTGATGCAACAGCCCCATTTTCAGCTCGCGCCGGATCGTCACGGCCGGAATGGCACCGACGCCGAAACCGTCGATCAGAAGATTGATGATGGCATAGAGCGAGTTGCAGCTCGTCAGCTTCGATGCGAGCGCCTGCTCGTCGTGGAAATAGGGTGCGATCATCTGATAGGGAGGCGAGTTGCGCGGGAAGCTGATGATCGGCAGGCCGGCCAGCTCGGCAACGCTGTAGATCTTGTGCGGATCGATCAGCTTCGGTGAGCCGGCCCAGACCATCTGCAGGATGCAGGAGGTGAAGCTGCGGAATCCGTCGTCGAGAACAGGATGCAGCGAGAAGATGACGTCGAACTCGCCCTTGCTCATGCCCTGCACCAGATGCTTGGTGCCATCCACCGTCAGCTCGATCTTGAGGTTCGGAAAGGTCTGGTGGAGGGAATCGATGAGGTGCGGCATCCAGGTCGAGGAAATCGAATCGATGGCGCCGATGCGCAATGGCTCCAGCGCCGGCGCGGCTTCTCCCTGAAGCGAGCCTTTGAGCCTGTCTATATCGGCCAGAATGGCTTCGAAGCGATGCAGCACCTCCTCGCCGTCGGCCGTCAGGGAGAAGCTGCCGTCACCCCGGTTTATGAGCCTGCTCTTCAGTTCGGATTCAAGCGCGGCCAGGCGGCTGGAAATGGCCGGCTGGGTGGTATTCAGCTCCTCGGCGGTGCGCCCGAAATGGCGGTTCCGCGCGAGCGCGACGAAGGTTTTCATGTCCAGGGTGCGCATGAAACCACCATATAAACGCGCCTTCCAGGATGTATAGGGAAATTGCCGGCCATGCACCTGGCGGAACGGGGCGACTCATCGCGCAGCCCAACTGGTTTACGGTTTGGTTAACACGATGATTCAAACTTTATTGTCGACTCTCGGATAGATGATGCGGCTTGTCGTGTTTCGTTGGGGCGCTCACGGCGTCCTCGTCCTGTTCTTGTGTCGCCGAAGGTCGCCATGCGTTCTCTCGCGTTAACCCTTGTCGGTCTCGTCAGCCTTGGCCTTGCCGGTTGCACGGGAACCTCCAATCTCGAAACGGCCCTTCAGGTCGCCAAGCCTTCCATGGAGACCACGGCCTCCGTGGTGCGGCCCAATGTGGTGGTGCCTGATGTTCCGGTCGGGGAGAGCGTTTCCGGCTATGCGACGGATGCGGGCATGACGGCGATCGCAGAGCCGGATCGCCTGCCGGCACCGGCCTTCGAGAAGGTCGCCATGGTGACGCCGCCAAAACCGACGCTGCGGCCTTCCGCGCCGCGCCGCGGGCAGGTCTATCGCAGCCGCTTCAGCGATGCGAAGCCGGTGAGCTTCGGCAAGGTCACGCCCAAGCATCATGCCGTGCACGGTGTTGACGTGTCGCGCTGGCAGGGGGAGATCAACTGGCCAAAGCTGCGCGAGCACGGCGCGAACTTCGCCTATATCAAGGCTACCGACGGCATCGATCACATGGATCCGATGTTCCGCAAGAACTGGGACGGCGCCCACCGGGCGGGTATAAAGCGCGGGGCCTATCACTTCTTCTTCTGGTGCCGCCGGGCCTCGGACCAGGCGGAATGGTTCATCCGCAATGTGCCCAAGGTGAAGGGCGCGCTGCCTCCGGTTCTCGACGTGGAATGGAACCATCAGTCGAGCTGCAAGTGGCGTCCCTCGCGCGCGGAAATCATCGAGAAGATGCAGGTCTTCCTCGACCGGCTGGAACGGCATTACGGCCAGCGGCCGATCATCTACACCGCGCCCGATTTCTATGCCGACAATCTGAAGGGCGCATTCCCGAACCATCCCTTCTGGCTGCGCTCGGTGGCGGCTCATCCCTCGAAGCTCTATCCGGGCCGCAACTGGGTGTTCTGGCAATATTCGGGTTCGGGGCTTTCCAAGGGCGTGGACGGACGCATCGACCTCAACGTATTTGCCGGCGACGAGCAGGAATGGTGGCGCTGGCTCGGCAAGACGGGTGGGTGAGGGGACTTATCCGCACCAGGATTCCTTGTATCCTTTCCATCGGTGGGCGAGCCCTTCGGCAACCAGCACCTCGCCCAAGGAGCGGCCGTTGCGATAAACGGCCCGCAATTTCCTGCCGTACTGATCGCGATCGCGATCCGATAGGCGTTGCAATTGGACTGGACCGGCGTTGAGCAATTGATGGAGCCGCTTCTGTGCGCGCATGCCCAGTCTGCTTTCGCGTGCGCACCCCGGTTTCGAAATCTCTGGCGTGTTGATATCGGATATCCGGATTTTCTCGCCGCCGAAGTAAAAGGTGTCTCCGTCGACAACACAATTCGTGCGTCTGCCGTGCCCACAGATGGAGAAGTGTTTCAGAACCGCAGGCTTTGAAACGACAGAAAGAGCGACCACGTCGGATATGCCTTTGTTGGATGGTGCAGGGAGAATAAAGCCTGCTGCAAAGCCTCCCATCGCGACCAGGATGAGCATCGTGATGAAACGCGATCTGTTTCCTGGTGGCCGCGGATATTCGGGCGGCCGGGTCCAGCCGCTTCGTCTCCAGTCCAGGTTCTCAATTTTTCTCGGGCTTGCCGTCATGGTCGACGACTATGTCGCGGCGAGTCTTGAGATGAGGTTCTGCATTTAGGGCAATTTCTAACGAACTGAACTCTTGCGGTCGCAAAGAGTCAGAGAGCCGCGCAAGGCGCGGCTCTCTGCATCACGTTCTACAGTCGAAAGAGGCTTTATGAGCACCCGCTCGTGGCGCCGCAGGTGTCGCACTTCTCGCAGGTGCCGTTGCGCACCATGGTGAAGTTCTGGCACTCCGAGCACATGTTGCCGGTGTAGCCCTGCATGATCGCCTGCTGGCGGCGGTGGCTCTCGACCTTCTTGGCGTCGGCTGCCTCCTGGGCGGCCTCATCCGTGAAGAGCACCTCGGTCACGCCCTCCTGCTCGGCTTCCACGGCCAGCTCGCGCGCGCGCTCCTCGTAGTCGCGGCGGAAAGCCGTCGCTTCTTCCTGGAGACCGGCTACGGCCGGCTTCAACGCATGCACGGTCGCGCCCGAGGATACGGCGCGCACCGCCGGCGCGCTGCCTTCGCCCTTCGGCTCGCCGCTCTTGCCGGAAACCACCTTGAAGGGGGTGGCGCCGCGCGTCAGGCCTTTTGAGAAGGGAAGGGCCTTGCCTTCGTTGATACCGCGACCAAGCGCGGTGTTGGTGAAATCGGACGTGTCCACATGGGCGAGGTCCGAACGGCCCAGATAGGAAACGGCCAGCTCGCGGAACACATAGTCGAGGATCGACGTGGCGTTCTTGATGGCGTCATTGCCCTGGACCATGCCGGCCGGCTCGAACTTGGTGAAGGTGAAGGCCTCCACATATTCCTCGAGCGGCACGCCATATTGCAGGCCGAGCGAGATGGCGATGGCGAAATTGTTCATCATGGCGCGGAAGGCCGCGCCTTCCTTGTGCATGTCGATGAAAATCTCGCCGAGGCGGCCGTCATCGAATTCGCCGGTGCGCAGGTAGACCTTGTGCCCGCCCACGACCGCCTTCTGGGTGTAGCCCTTGCGGCGGTTCGGAAGCTTTTCGCGCTCACGCACCACTTTCTCGACAATGCGCTCGACGATTTTTTCCGTGACGATCGCAGCCTGCGCGGCATTCGGCGCGGCGATCAGCTCTTCAACCAGATCGTCGGCTTCTTCCTCGTCGTCCGAGAGCAGCGAGGCGTTGAGCGGCTGCGAAAGCTTGGAGCCATCGCGATAGAGGGCGTTGGCCTTCAGCGCGAGCTTCCAGGACAGCATATAGGCTTCCTTGCAGTCCTCCACCGTCGCGTCATTGGGCATGTTGATGGTCTTGGAGATCGCGCCCGAGATGAACGGCTGGGCAGCCGCCATCATGCGGATGTGGCTCTCAACGGACAGATAGCGCTTGCCGATCTTGCCGCACGGATTGGCGCAATCGAAGACGGGCAGGTGCTCTTCCTTCAGATGCGGGGCGCCCTCGAGGGTCATCGCGCCGCATATGTGGATGTTGGCGGCCTCGATCTCCTTCTTCGTGAAACCGAGAGCCGGCAGCATCTCGAAGGAGAAGTCGTCGAGCTGTTCCTGCGTGAAGCCGAGCGCGGTCTTGCAAAATTCCTCGCCGAGCGTCCACTTGTTGAAGGCGAACTTGATGTCGAAGGCCGACTTCAAGGCCGTGTTGAGGGTGGCGACCTTCTCGTCGTCGAAGCCCTTGGCCTTCAGCGTCGAGGGGTTGATGCCGGGCGCCTGGTCGAGATTGCCGTGACCGACCGCATAGGCCTCGATCTCGGCGATCTGGGCTTCGGAATAGCCGAGCGTGCGCAGGGCTTCCGGCACGGCGCGGTTGATGATCTTGAAGTAGCCGCCGCCGGCCAGCTTCTTGAACTTCACCAGGGCGAAATCGGGCTCGATGCCGGTCGTGTCGCAATCCATGACGAGGCCGATCGTGCCGGTGGGCGCGATGACGGTCGACTGGGCGTTGCGGTAGCCGTTCTTCTCGCCGAGTTCGAGCGCCCGGTCCCAGGCGCGCCTGGCATGCTCGATGAGGGCAGGGTGCGGGCAATCCTCCGCCTTCAGCGGCACGGGATCGACCGAAAGGCCCTCATAGCCTTCGCTCAGACCATGGGCGGCGCGGCGATGGTTGCGGATGACGCGCAGCATATGTTCGGCATTGCGCTCGTAGTCCTGGAACGCGCCGAGCTCACCGGCCATCTCCGCCGAGGTGGCGTAGGAAACACCGGTCATGATGGCCGTCAGCGCGCCGCAGATGGCGCGGCCTTCGGCTGAATCATAGGGAATGCCCGAGGTCATCAGCAGGCCGCCGATATTGGCGTAGCCGAGGCCGAGCGTGCGGTATTCGTAGGAAAGACGTGCGATTTCCTTGGAGGGGAACTGCGCCATCATCACCGAAATTTCCAGAACCACGGTCCACAGGCGCACCGTGTGCTCATAGGCGGCGATGTCGATGGAGCCGTCCTTGTTGCGGTACTGGAGCAGGTTCATGGAGGCCAGGTTGCAGGCCGTATCGTCCAGGAACATGTATTCCGAGCACGGATTGGAGGCGCGGATCGGGCCGGCGGCCGGCGAGGTGTGCCAGTCGTTCATCGTGCTGTTGAAATGGAGGCCGGGATCTGCTGACGCCCAGGCGGCGTAGCCGATCTTTTCCCAAAGGTCGCGCGCCTTCAGCGTGCGGGCAACCTTGCCGTCGATGCGGTTGACGAGGTTCCAGTCCCCGTCGGTCTCCACAGCGCGCAGGAAGTCGTCCTTCAGGGAGACGGAATTGTTGGAATTCTGGCCGGACACCGTCAGATAGGCTTCCGAATCCCAGTCCGTATCATAGGTCTTGAACTCGATATCCGTGTAGCCCTGGCGGGCGAACTGGATCACACGCTTGACGTAGTTTTCCGGCACGGCGTTGCGCTTGGCGGCGCGGATTTCGCGCTTGAGAGCCGGGTTCTTGGCCGGGTCGAAGCAGTCACCATTGTCGCCCTCGCAATTGACGCAGGCCTTCATGATGGATTCAAGATGCTTCCTGACGATCTTGGAACCGGTGACGAGGGCGGCGACCTTCTGCTCCTCCTTCACCTTCCAGTCGATATAGGCCTCGATATCAGGATGGTCGATGTCGACCACGACCATCTTGGCGGCGCGGCGCGTCGTGCCGCCGGACTTGATGGCGCCAGCGGCCCGGTCGCCGATCTTGAGGAATGACATCAGGCCGGAAGACTTGCCGCCGCCGGAGAGCTTTTCGCCTTCCCCGCGCAGATGCGAGAAGTTGGAGCCGGTGCCGGAGCCGTATTTGAACAGGCGCGCCTCGCGAACCCACAGATCCATGATGCCGCCTTCATTGACGAGATCGTCGCCGACGGACTGGATGAAGCAGGCATGGGGCTGCGGATGCTCGTAGGCCGATTTGGACTTGGTGAGCTTTCCGGTGAAGGGATCGACATAATGATGGCCCTGGCCGGGGCCATCAATGCCATAGGCCCAATGCAGGCCGGTGTTGAACCATTGCGGGGAGTTCGGCGCCACGCGCTGGGTGGCGAGCATGTAGCACAATTCATCCATGAAAGCCTGCGCATCGGCTTCCGAATTGAAGTATCCGCCCTTCCAGCCCCAGTAGGTCCAGGTGCCGGCAAGGCGGTTGAAAACCTGTGCTGCGCTCGTCTCGGAACCGTAGCGTTCATCCTCGGGAAGTGTCTTCAGCGCCGCTTCGTCGGCCACCGAACGCCACAGGAACGACGGAACGTCGTTTTCCTCGACCTTCTTCAGCCGCGCCGGCACGCCGGCCTTGCGGAAGTATTTCTGCGCCAGAATATCGCTCGCCACCTGGGAGAATTGCGCAGGCACGTCGATGTTTTCCAGCCGGAAGACGATGGAGCCATCCGGGTTCTTGATTTCGCTGGTGGCCTTGCGGAAAGCAATTTCCGCATAAGGGCTCTTGCCTGCCTTCGTGAAGCGACGTTCGATGCGCATTTCGTCCTCTTTGCCCCCGTCCTAAATATAGTACTCGCGCCGACAAATGCCTCATCACATTTTGCCGGGCGAAGCTCCTGGTCCGCCGACTGCCGCCAATACCCGAAGCGGCTCTCCGTTTTTGAAGGTTGGTGCCTTGCGCGTAACCGCGTTTCCGGATCGCCAAAGCCATTGTCCCGCATGTTGCGGAACCGCCCCCAACCTCACGCAACAAACGATCCTGCTGCGACATAACATTCGCGCTATCTAGTGTGAAAGCATACCCGGATACACTAAATGTAGTGTTAACAGCTTTCTTAACAAGAGCCAACGCGCAGCTCTCGCCTGCTGGTCTCAAGGCGCAAAAATCCCCGAGCCCGGCCCAAAACAAATGCTGGGGGGCCTCTGGAAAACGCAACACAATCCGGAAAATCGGCCGACTCGGTAAGTGGCCAACCACGCCGTGAGACGCAGACTAGAACTTCATAAAAAGCGACTCGTGGCAGGCCGTCAAGCAGTCGTTTCCTGATATGGCGGAACCGCTAGATGTTGTGTGTGGGTGTGTGAATATTGGGGAAGTCGGCGGACAGCGCTTGCTTCTGCGGAAAGCCTTGATTTCCAGGGCCTGCATGAAGGCGGCAAATTTGTTTCCGGTCGTGCAGGCTGGTCTGCGCACGCGATGAAATTTTTTATGCGATACCGAGGCTGAAATCCCGCGCCTGAATCAGGCGATGAAATCCAGGAAAAGGAAAATGCCGGCCGACAGGATGGCTGCGGCGGGCACGGTCGTCACCCAGGCTGCCACGATGGTGCGCACATGCACGCGCCGCACAAGCTTGCGCCTTGCGATTTCCTCGCGGGACGTGGTTTGCAGTTCCAGCTCTTCTTCGTCGGCCTCAGCATTGCCGTTCTTCTTGAACTCGATGCCCTTGCGCTCAAGATAGGCGCGGCGGCGCTTGGAGCGGGCGGTATACCACTCGCGGAAGAAGCCAACGCCGAAAATGGCGCCGACGGCTGTGTGGGTGGAACTGATCGGCAGGCCGAGACCTGAAGCGATGATCACAGTGATCGCCGCCGATAGCGCGACGCAAAAGGCGCGCATCGGGTTGAGCTTGGTAATCTGCTCGCCAACCATGCGAATGAGCTTGGGACCGAACAGAACGAGCCCCAGGGAAATGCCGGCGGCGCCGATGATCATCACCCAAAGCGGTATTGCGACCGTCGCATCGACCGTATGCTGCTGAGCGGTAAAAACAATCGCGGCAAGCGGACCGACGGCATTGGCTACATCGTTTGCGCCATGGGCGAAGGAGAGCAGGGCGGCTGAAATGACCAGCGGCAGGTGAAACAGGCGGCGCAAGGACTGGTTGCGGTTTTCCATGCCTTCGGACTGGCGGCGCACGAGCATGTGCGCTCCGAACCAGCTGACGGCAAAGACGCCAAGCCCGATCAACAGCGCATCGGACTGACGGATCTTCATGAGGTGGTTCAGGCCCTTCGTCGCCAGATAGGAGGCGAAGGCGCCGGCCATGACCGCGATCAGAAGGGGCACCCAGCGGCGCGCCGCCGTGATCTTGTCATCCTGATAGATGATCGCCGTCTTGATGAAGGCGAGGAACATCGCCGCGACGATGCCGCCAATCACCGGAGAAACGACCCAGCTTGCCGCGATCTGCGCCATGGTGTGCCAGTCGACGGAAGAGATTCCGGCTGCCGCAACGCCCGCGCCCACGACGCCACCCACCACCGAATGGGTGGTGGAAACCGGGGCGCCGATCCAGGTGGCCAGATTGATCCAGAGCGCGGATGAGATGAGGGCGGCCATCATGGCGCGCACGAAGGTTTCAGGCGTTCCCACCGCGGCGGGATCGATAATGCCCTTCGAAATGGTGCTCACCACATCGCCGCCTGCGATAAGCGCGCCGGCCGTTTCGAAGACGGCTGCGATAAGAAGCGCCCCGCCCAGCGTCATCGCCTTGGCGCCGACCGCCGGGCCGACATTGTTGGCCACGTCGTTGGCACCGATATTGAGCGCCATGTAGGCCCCGATCGCCGCCGCAGCGACGATGATGATGGCGCCGGGTTCGCCAAATGTGTAGGTGCCTGCGAAAATGGCGGCAAGGGCCAGAAAGAGAAGAGCCAGACCTGGCGCCACGAGGCCGCGCGCGACGGTGCTCGTGGCCTCCTCGACATGGACGAGCTTGTCCAGGTCCTTGTCGAGCGTCTGCTTGCGCGGAGTTGTGGCGGTTTCGGTCATGCCAAATCCAGTGTTCGAGCCGCGCGGTCCCTGCGGACTGCGCGCGACATCACGCCCGGTTCGGGCCGGTTGGGAACGGGTTAGGAGACAACGGCCTCAACGGCAAGCCGCCAGGGGCCATGGACCTCCCTCAGGCAGCAATTTCCCGTGGATTGTCGGCGAAGCGCAGCAGCATCTCCGCCAGATCGGGCTCATCGACCAGCCGCGCGGCATCGCGGGCCGAGAACCAGCGGCGGGTGCGCTTCTTGCGCTCCGGCCATTTGTTGTGTTCCCGCGTCACCCGAAGAGGGATGATCGCGACCTCGCAGCGCCACTCGACCCCGGACCCGCGAAGCTTCTTGTAATAGAAGCGGCCGATCTCCGTGTCCGCCGCCACGCCCTCGATGCCGGCTTCCTCGACCGCCTCTCGCTGGGCAGTCTGGCCCAGGCGTTCAGGCCCCTCGGGCCAGCCCTTCGGCAGCACCCAGCGGCCGGTGTCGCGGCTCGTCACAAGCATGATTTCCAGGGAACCGTCCTTTGCGGATGTACGCCATGGCAGGGCCGCGGCCTGGACGCGGCGCGGATTGCCGCCGAACAGACGCCGGACCCTTTCGGTCAACCGCATGCGTGTGCAGTGACTGATAATCACACTTCTCCTTCTTCCCGGCTTCATGTCCGGGATTCACAACAGGCCCCTCGGTTCCGAATAGACTGCTTACGCGATTACCCGAAGCGGATTTGCATCGCAGCGTGGGCGGCGATTCTACAAACGCTCAAACCCTGACTGACAGAGATAATCGATCTTGGCGAATAATCAACCGTATTGCCGCATACGGGCACACGAGCGCCCTGTCCGCGGGGTCATGCGCGGGGTGCTTCAAACGGGTTCCGGTCTTCCGTGGTCTGCGGGGGCAGGGGCCGGTCAGGTCAATCCGGCTGGCCGTCGGCAATCGGCTTCTGGTAGGAAAAGCCCATGTCCCAGGGGAAATAAATCCAGGTGTCCTGCGAAACCTCGGTAACGAAGGTGTCGACCAGCGGGCGGCCCTTCGGCTTGGCATAGACCGTAGCGAAATGCGCGCGGGGCATCATGGCACGCACGATCGCCGCCGTTTTGCCCGTATCCGTCAGGTCATCGACGATGAGGACATCCACGCCGTCATTTTCCATCAGCGAGGGGTGGACCTCCTTCAATATCCTGAGGTCGCCCTGTTCGGTGTAATCGTGGTAGGAGGCAACGCAGACGGTCTCGATGAGGCGGATGTCGAGTTCACGCGCAATGACGGCGGCAGGAACAAGCCCGCCACGGGTGATGCAGACGATGGCTTTCCACTGGCCGTTGACGCCGGACAGGCGCCAGGCAAGCGCACGCGCGTCGCGGTGGAACTGATCCCAGGAGACGGGAAAGGCTTTTTCGGGAAGAGACATTATCCATGCACTCCACTGAGCGCGCGTGAGGGCGCGGAAAACAGAATGCGCGGGGGATTAGCCGGAAATGGCCGTCGCGTGCAAGCCCGATGCCGATTTTACGGCCGTTTCCGTGCATTTTCCCGCAGGAGCGCCATTTTTTCGGGTGAAAGCATGGCGCTCCCGGTGTCGGCCTGCCTAGCCGGCGGCTTGGCTTAGTGCGACAAAAGTGTCGGGATCGTCATGGATTGAAGCAGCGTACGCGTGGCGCCCCCGAAAACGAATTCCTTGAGACGCGAGCGCCCGAACGCTCCCATGACGAGCAGGTCAGCGCCCGTATCGGCAATGCGATTGTCGATCACCTCGCCATGCGCCACACCGCCCGAATTATCGATCTTGATGGTGACCTCGACATCATGGCGGGCGAGTGCGGCGGCAATGGCCGTTCCTGCCATAGCTGCGTCGCGACGGGGCGTGTCCTGAGGGTCGACGCACAGAATCTCGACGCTCTCGGCCTCCTTCATGAAGGGCAGGGCATCGAAAGCTGCGCGAGCTGCCTGCTTGCTGCCGTTCCAGGCGAGGATGATCTTCTTGAAACTGGCTGCCCGTTCCTTGCGCACATAGGGCACGAGGAGGAGCGGGCGGCCGGTCTCAAAAAGCAGCGCCTCGATATTGGCGATCATGCCGGAACTTGCATCAGGATCCGTCTGCTGCGCGACGACAAGGTCGGCGCTGCGCGCGCTTTCGATGCCGGAAACGGCAGAATCGCCCGACACACTGTCGAAACCGCGCCATTCATTGGCCACCCCCTCGATGCGGGCGCGTTCTTCGAACAGGGCGCGGATGACGGCATGGCGGCGGCTGGTCTCTTCCTGCATGTCGACGCTGAAATCAACGACCGGCCCGCCCATCGGCGAGGCGATCACCATTGGCAATGCCTCCGCGTGGAGGCCGATGACATGGCTGTCGTGGCGCGAGGCCAGGGGCAGAGCGAGATCGAGGACGCGGCCGGCGTCGGCTTCGCTCTGCAGAATGGCGAGGATGGTCTTGTAGGTCATTTCAGACTCCCTGATCTCGTCTCGCATAGGCCCTGGGGCGGTGCCCCTTCCGGCAATGCGCCACTGGACAATATAGCACGATCGTGTCCGTCCCGAAGGACGCGCGGCGCCCGATCAGGGCGTCGCGGTCACTATAGGGCGGCGCGCATCGCGCGACTTGAGCCAGATCAATTGACGGAGGGTTCCTGCGGTTGCATCGACGCGAGCATCCTTTCAACGGCTTCGGTTGCCGCGACGAGGGCTTCCTGCGAGCGCGAACGAATGATGATCTCCGTCCAGAAGCCATCTTCGCCGTATTGGGGATAGGAACCGATGATTGTATCGGGATGAGCCTTCTGGATCTCGCCGAGCGGGCCGCCGATGGTGCCTTCGGGAAGCGGAGAGGGGACGGAACGCGTGCTCAGCTTCGTGCCCGTTTCAAGTGTCGGCATCACATTGTCGAGCATGGCCTGAAAAATGGATGGAACACCAGCCATGACATAGACGTTGGCGACGTGGAAGCCGGGTGCGATGGAGATCGGATTGTCGATGTGCGTGGCACCTTCGGGCATCCTTGCCATGCGTTTGCGCGCCTGTGTGAATTCGATGCCGCGTTTTGCGTAATGGGATTCCAGCAGGCGGTAGGCCTTGTCGTCATAGACACAGGGGAGGCCGAGCGCGAAGGCTATGGAGTCAGCGGTGATGTCATCATGGGTGGGGCCGATACCGCCGGTGGTGAAGACATAGGTGTTGCGCGCGCGCAGCGTGTTGACCGCCTCGGCAATTGCCTCGCGATCGTCAGACACAACGCGGACCTCCTTGAGGTCGATTCCGACAGCCGTCAGCATGTCGGCAAGATGACCGATATTCTTGTCCTTGGTGCGGCCTGAAAGGATTTCATCTCCGATAACGACCATGCCGGCGGTCACGATGTCTGTCATGTGCCTGATTCCTGGTTTGCGGCCCGGCTGCGGACCTCGTTGCAGGCACACAGATAGACGGGCTCTCACGGTGGCACAATAGCGCTTCGGGAACCCGAAAGGGCGCGCGGGGAGGGCTCGAACCCACTGTTCTTTCGCAATTGTCGACTGTGGGAGAGGGGCTCCCTGTGAGGAGAGACTGTCTTTGAATGGTGAACAGTGTGTCGGGAACTTGGCTGTTTTTTGTGAACTCCGAGGTGGCTACATTCCGGCACTGAAACCACCGGATCTGCTGGTTTATCGAAACGATCGGGCCGCGGGACGATTTCTCACAATTAGGAACCTGGAGTGATACGAATGACCAAGATTCTCGTTCTTTACTATTCGAGCTGGGGCCATATGGAAGCGATGGCCAAGGCTGCGGCCGAGGGCGCGCGTGCGGCCGGCGCCGATGTGACGATCAAGCGGGTTCCCGAACTGGTGCCCGAGGAGGTCGCCAAGAAGGCGCATTACAAGCTCGACCAGGATGCGCCGATCGCCGAGCCCCTGGAGCTTGCCGATTATGACGGGTTCATTTTCGGCGTTTCCACGCGCTATGGCATGATGGCCTCCCAGATCAAGAATTTCCTCGATCAGACGGGCCCTCTGTGGGCGGAAGGAAAGCTCATCGACAAGCCGGCCACGGTGATGGTGTCGACCGCAACCCAGCATGGCGGGGCGGAGGTCGCCCTCATTTCCACGCAGACCGCCCTCCAGCATCACGGAATGTTGATCGTACCCTTATCCTACGCCTACCAGGATCAGATGGGTAACGACGTGGTGCGCGGCGGAGCTCCCTATGGCATGACTACAACCAGCAATGGCGATGGTTCACGCATGCCTTCCGAGCAGGAACTGGAAGGCGCGCACTTCCAGGGCAAGCGTCTTGCGGAAATCACTGCCAAACTTTCCGGTTGAATTCATTCGTATATGCAATGAAATTGAAACGGGTGGTTGCGGCCGCCCGTTTTCCATTCTGAACATACGTATTTTTGCAGGAACATGCGTATCGTGCTTGATCGCGAGGATTTCTCTCGCTAGTCGTTGTGCCCGAGCGGACGTGGCGAAACTGGTAGACGCAAGGGACTTAAAATTCCTCGATCCTAGATCATGCGGGTTCGATTCCCGCCGTCCGCACCAATTTTGCTCTCATATGAGCAGATGAGTTTATCTCGGATGCCGGAATGATGCTGTGCCGGAAACGGCTATATGGCGCTTGTCCCGGCCAGACTTGCCCCGCACAGGTCCAGATTTTGCCACTTTCGATGGTGTCATCGCGTGTCTTGAAGCCATCGAGAGTGGACAGGACAGAAGGAATGCGCGGCCGACTGCCTCCGGCAGGACGCGCCGCACCTCAGCCTTTCGGGCTGGCTACCACGTGATGCTTGTCAGCACGATATACAGGAACCAAGCGCCGATGACGACAATGGACACTGCGGCGAGCACCCAAGTGGTTTCAGTTGTAAAGCGCTTGATCATTTTCATGGCCATGGTGCGTCCTCTCGAGGAAAGCCGTTTCGTCGCTTGTCTGCGCTGATGCGGCGGCATACGCGCCGTCGGCAATGGAGTTCGGAATTCCAGGCACATGGAAATGGGGATCACTGCCGGGTGTTGAGCAGTTCAACCATCTCGATTGCGTCTGACATCTGCATTCCTGTAGTCTGCCGGCTTCCAACTTCCGCCGGCAATCCCGTTGAGACCGCGAATACGGTCCAGGTACCATTCTGTTCGATCCGTTTCCCAAATCGATGGTCACAATATTGGATCTCTGCCACCCTGTTTTCTCCGGGTCGTTTTTCGCTTTGTGGGGGCGTCGGGCGTATCTGTGGCCGCCACCTCCATTGCCATCTTCAATCGGGCCTCGCGTAGACGCGCCGTCTTCTTGTCGCGCGCTTCGGCTTCGGCTTTGACGATGCCTTTGGCCGTGTGGCCATTTTTCTCAGCCTTCGCGTCCGCTTTGGCTTTGCTTGAGCCAAACAAATTATGCCTGGTAATGTTTGCGTTCATCGCCTGCTTCCATTGGGTGCAGAGAACAAAAAAGGCCGGGCGCAAGCCCGACCTCCCGTCATCACCAACAATCCCTGCCAGTACATCCGTGGTCAGGGATCGAGAGTGAAATGCTAGGCAGCTTGAAGGTTGTCTGCAGCGCTTTTGCCGTTCCGGTTATCCTTGACGATGTCAAAGCTCACCTTCTGGCCTTCAACAAGGCTCTGAATACCAGCACGCTCAAGTGCGGAGACGTGGACAAATACATCCGGGTCGCCGTTTTCGGGGCTGATGAAGCCGAAGCCTTTGGTCGAATTGAAGAATTTTACTGTACCTGTATGCATGACGATCTCCTTTAATCGGCAATAAGGGGCAATGCCGCGCGGTGCGCAGCAATGATATTGATCGATGTTGAGAGAAGAAGATCGAAAAAACCGCTATTACGGCAGAAACAAAGTTCGACAGGCAAAATCGATATTTCAAAATATAGGATATAAATTCAATTTAAGCAATGCTGAGTGCAGATTTATTTTTTTAAGTACCGGTTTTTGCGGCTTTTCTCTTCGTGGTGCCGATGTATGATTTTGTCGGTTGAGGCTGACAGGGATCGTCAGCGGTTCGCGACCTCCCGTTATCAGAGCCCGCCTCAAATCCTTCGCCCACGGCATGCCCGCCCTGTCCGCAAACAGGCGATGGATGGCGCGGTTGTTGTCCGTGCCGTTCCGTGATCTTGCAAGTCCAGGCGCGAAACGATTGCAGGGGCGGGTTTCAAAGGATCGAAGCGGTCTCCTGGCCGCATCGAAGCGGCATTGCGCACGATCCTAACGGAGATCGAAGCCGGTCAATGTGCGGGGCCGGCGGGACTTTCAGGAATGGGCTTCTGGTCGAGTGTGCCGGAGTAGATTACCGTTCCACTCGCGTCGGAGATCGTCATGGCGTCGGGTCGCTGGGGCATGTCGAGTGTTTGCGCAAGCCTTAGTGCAACTTCCATGGCATCCTCGAAGTCGACGGCTTCCCGGGTCTCCCGCCCGATGACGGCATGAGCGTCGTCTGCGTCCCGGGTGCGATAGAATTCGATTACGACCTGCATCGCCCTCTTTCTCCGCTCTGTCCAGGCTGGTCGGGTCTCAGCCCCTGGCTTTGCCGCTTGGGGCGCCGGCATTGCGGTCTGCGGCGAGCTTGACCTGATTTCCGAATGGGATTTCAGGTTTGGGCGGAGCCTTTGTCTGTTTCGGCTTTCTCACTTCGCGATTGCTGCGTTTCTGTCCTTTGGCCATGGCCTGTCGTCCTTTCGGTGAGAGTTTTGTCGCCGCCAGCCAGCGGTTAGCCTATCGGCTCAAGGCTGTCTTGCGTTGCCACTCGTTCATAGCGTTCATCGTCGTTGCGGATTCGGTATTGGGGTAAATCTCCCGTCAACGGCAGCGTTGCAGTAACCTGGTACACTTCCTCAGGCAGTGCCGGGCCTTTGAATCCGCCTTTCAGGCGGACGCTTTGCCCTACCGCGAAGATATGCGCCGGAGCCTCCTTCCGGACTTTACGGACGGGTCGTTGACTGCGTGGCTTTGGGGTCATGGTTGCTGCTTGTCCTTTTCAAGTGCCGTTTCGAGGTCGGCAGGGCTAATCGGGATCATCCGATGCGTCTGACTGTTCACGCCGATCGCAGGCAGGTGGACAAAAGCGCGGATGCGTCGCCACGCAAGGCGGGAAGGGGCATCGATCAGCTCCTCCTCTTGGTCGACGCGATAATCGCCTCCGGGCTGCACGGCGTCGAAGCCAGGCAACCGGAAGGGCAGGGAGAACCGGACGACGGTCTGCGTGGTACGGGTGGTCATGAACAGATGCCTCCGCAGGAGCACGCGTTGCCTGCATTGTTCCAATCCAGACCGCAGACAATTCCAACATTATCCCGGTGCCGCCGGTACATCCGTGGTCAGCTCCGGGATCATTCGCAGGTTAGAACGAACGGCATGCGCGCCGGATTGACGCCATGCATATGCTGTCGAGAATCTGGATGGGTGTATGGCGGGTCGAAGCCTCTGACACCGCGAAGCCAAATCGGCCCAATCAACGTATCTTACACATACGCCTCAACCACCCCCCAAACAAGACGCTTCTCCCGTTTATTTTAATGCAGGAAACAGGAGTTCTGTTGCTGCTGGTTCAGGTTTCAGTTTTCGTCGAGAAAAAATTCGAAATCCCGGCGAAAAAAAACGATTTTGGAAAATACTGAGTGCGGATTTGTTTTCCGTTCAATTTTTCAGCGACCTTTCTTCCTTTTCCGATCGCGAATGATTTTCTCGATCAGGTCTGCCACGGCTTGTTGAGCGGTTTCCGCCACTTCGCTATCCAAAACGGATTCAAAGCCTGTGAACTCGGCGAGCCCGCAATATTTGGAGACGATGTATCGCTGCGGATGGAGGAGAGCCAGCTGGCATACGGGCATGCTGCCGGAATACCGCACGTTACGGCGAAGGAAGGCTCCCTTCCGCCCAACGCCGTTTGTCTGGGCGTTCACGGTGATGACATTGCTCTCCACGCTCAGGGTAAAGGAAAGCGCGCGGGTCGACTTTCTTTCAACGAGTTCGCTCAGCCTTCGATGTGCTCGTTGAAAAGCGGGAATGTCGAGCGCGCTTCCTGATTGCGGCTGGTCGATTTGAGATGACGGGCTTTGATGGCGGGTGCAGCTGTCGCACATCAGTCTTCCTTCTTGCACATGCGTGCGCTGGATATGCCGATCCACGCGCGCGCACGAGCGCGAGCGTTATCTTGACCGGATGATGTGTCCCTTGGCTGCAATCATAGTTATTCGGCTCACTGTTGGAAGGCGAAAATGTAAGCCGGCGTCAACACTCTACCGTTTTCCTCGACCGGGGCGGGGAGGCCGTTTCGCAGCCGGATGGATGGCCAAGCAAGACGTTCGCGGCGTGGATTGATGGGGGAGCCCAGGTGGTCTCTTCTTTCCATCAAGTCGTTTCCACAGCTATATGCGTCGACCTGTGGAGCAGTTTTGTGCTCTTGAGGAACCTCCTTTCAGCCGGGTTGCGTGAAAGTTCATGATAATTCGATCCCGGCGCGCGATGTCGGGGTGAAATACTTCCGGTGATCGAAATTATTTCAGAGCGACATTAAACTTGTGATTTCCAAAGCTCCCGGATCCCCTTCGAAACGCCTCCGATAGTGCATCTGTTCTAATGGCCAAACTCCCCATGCCGTGCTGAATGGCACGTTCTGGAGCAGCCGAGTGTCCGGCTCGATGCTCAACGGCGCTTTGACAGCATTTGGCATTTTGATTTGGGAGATCGTCATTGATTTCTAACAGGAAGTTTCTCGAGCTTAAGAGATGGCTCCGCAATTCCACGGCTCTGGGCTATGCTGGTTTGAGTGTTGTGCTCTCGGGCGTTGCACCGCTCGGATTTGGCGAGGCGCGGGCGCAGGTCGTGTGTGATACCCGCCTGGGCAGCAATCCAGCCATCACCGATTGTACACTTGCGCAGGGTTCGGCCACCTGGACACAACAACATGCCATCAATGGCGAACTGCGTGTCGGCCGGGTGAACGGCGTGCCCGCCGAATTGTCTATCGTTGGTTCGAAGGTCTACAGCGGTGCGGGATTTATCGGCTATGGCGGCAGTAATGCTGCGCCGAATACGGGCACCGTAAGGGTCTCTGGCGCCGGCGCGGAATGGCATCTTCTGGGCGATGCGCCCATAGCCTATGCGGGCGTGCTCGGTATCGGTGCGAGCGGCACCGGTTATGGCAATGGCTCCCTCATTATCGAAAACGGCGGCAAGGTTTTCGCCGAAACGGTTCGCATCAGCAATGCGGTCGGATCAGGTGGCGAATCCCATATCGTCGTTTCAGGCGAGGGCTCCGTGCTGGAGGCGGATGAATTCCGTGGCTTGAGCAGCAGCACGGCGATTGTCGATCCCATCACCATCCGGGACGGGGGACTTATCTCCACCAACTCTGTTTCTCTCGGCGGGCAGGGGAGTTCGGTACTGGTCAGCGGTTCGGGATCGAGGTGGCTCAATAGCGGCGCCATGATCAACCGAAACGGCTTTGCCATCGAGAGCGGGGGCAAAGTGGAAACGCAGAGCCTGAAGCTTAGCAAGAACACGACCGTCACGGGCGCCGGCTCCGTGTTGCATGCCAGCGAGCGCGTGGACCTCGAAGGCGCTTTCAACACGGGATACATTACGGTTTCCGATGGCGGTTTGCTGGAAACGCCAATCCTTGCGATTTCGTCGCAAGGCGGGATGCGTGTGGAGAGCGGTGGCAGGGTGAGCGCCGATACGGCTGGTGTCGGGCTCCTTGCCTATCTGACGGTCGATGGCCAGGACAGCCAGCTTGACGTTTCCGGCAATTTCAATGCGAACGGAGCGGTGGCGCTCAGCGGAAACGGGCGGCTGGAGATCGGAGGCCAGTTCAATCTTCGCAAGTCGCTCATCATTGGCGGCGTGAAGGAAAGCGATGACGGTTGGTTGGAGCTGGGCGAGGCGAGCGCTGCCGGTTCTCTCAATGCAGATGCAACAATCGCCCTCGATGACGCCGGTCTCTATTTCAATCATACCGACGCCGGCTACCTCTTTTCAAACCGCCTCTCGGGCGGTGGCTTCATTGCAAGCTACTCCGGGGAGACCATCATCGACGGCGATCTGTCCGACTTCTATGCAACGAAACGCGATGATCTGGCTGTTGTCGTCGACGGTGCGGATGCGCGACTCGTGTTGAAGAGCGACATGGACGGGACAGATCTCGATGCACGGGCCGACCGGGAGACCGGAACCACATTCGAGGTCAAGAGCGGCACGCTGATCGTCGACGGCGCCGTTGGCCGCATTTATGAAGTCGAGGGTGAACCCGGAGAAAAACTCGCCCGCTATTCGAACCGCATCGCGGTTTGGGGAGCGGAATCGAACAATGAATATGCCGACCGCGATCCGACCCTGTTCGGCCGGCTTGGCGGTTCGGGAACCGTCGGCTCCGTCTTGCTGGAAAGGAATGCGCGTATTGCGCCGGGCAACAATTCAGCCGGCACACTGACCGTCATGGGCTCGCTCGCCTTTCACGATAATTCGGTCTACGAAGTGGACGTTCTTGGCGATGGCACAAGCGACAAGATCGTCATCAAGGACATCGGCTATGAGTCGTCGCTGGACATCTTCGACCGGGGCGGAAAGGTCACGATCGGCAACGGAGTCAATGTCGAGGTTACCGCTCTCGATGCCGCGACAAGCTACCAAAATGGCCAGACATATACGATCCTGACCGCCGAAAAGGGCATTTCGGGCGAATTCGCAGCGGCGATCTCCAAGTCGGCCTTCTTGGATGTCGATCTCGTACATGGGGCGAATGAGGTTGACTTGACGATCTCTGTCGCGGACGCAGGAGGGCCCGGCGATCCGGGCGACCCCGGCGATCCGGGCGACCCCGGCGATCCGGGCGACCCCGGTGATCCGGGCGACCCTGGTGATCCGGGCGACCCTGGTGATCCGGGCGATCCGGGCGGACCTGGAGCAGGTCTTTTTGACCGCGTCGCCCGGACGGTCAACCAGCGCAATGTGGCCGTTGCGCTCAACACGCTGGAGCAGAGCGGTTCGTCGTTGTTGCTCTATAATCGGCTGCTTTTGCTAAGCGCCGGGGAGGCTCAGGCTGCTTTCGAACAGCTTTCCGGCGAGGTTCACGCTTCTGCTCAGACTGCGCTCCTTCTTGGCAACCAGTATGTGCGGGACGTCACCAACAGCCGCATCCGCTCCGCTTTCGGTAACGTTGCGGCGGCAAGCCTGCCGGTTCTCGCCTATGGTGAGGATGGCCCCAGACTTGAAGAGGCAGGCGCGCCCGGTCTTGCGGCCTGGGGGCAGGCTTTCGGCTCCTGGAGCCATATGGAAGGGGATGCCAATGCGGGTGATCTGGGCGTCTCGACCGGCGGTTTCCTAACCGGCATCGATGCGCCGCTCGGAGACTGGAGGGCGGGTCTTCTCGCCGGATACAGCCGCTCCACATTCGATGTCGATGCCCGCGCATCCTCCGGCGACAGCGACAACTACCATCTCGGCCTCTATGGCGGTTCTCAGTGGGGCGCACTGTCGTTCCGCTCGGGACTTTCCTATACATGGCACAGGGTGTCGACCAGCCGCTCGGTCGTGTTTCCAGGCTTCAACGAACACCTGACCGCCGATTATGACGCCGGCAGCTTCCAGGCTTACGGGGAACTCGGTTACCGCTTCGACAGGGGGGCTGCGTCCTTTGAGCCGTTTGCGAACCTTGCCTATGTGAACCTGCGTACCGATGGCTTCACGGAAGAGGGGGGAGTGGCGGCCCTCACCGGCACAAGCCAAAAACTCAACACCGCCTTCACCACGCTGGGGGTGCGGGCCTCGTCCGATTTCATGCTTGGCGGAATCCAGGCTATTGCCAGCGGAACCGTGGGCTGGCGTCATGCTTTCGGCGACATCGATCCGGCCTCGCAATTCGCTTTCTCCGGCAGTGAAGCCTATACGATCACCGGCGTTCCCATCGCGCGAGATACGGTCGTGCTCCAGCTTGGCCTCGACATGAAGGTGACCCAAAACACGACCCTCGGCATAAGCTACAATGGCGAGTTCGGGTCAGGTTCGGGCACGAACGGTCTCGACGCGCGATTGGGTATTCGCTTCTGATGCGGTCTTGCAAATTTCTTGTGCCGATGGTGGCGATTTTCATCGCCGCCATCGGCAGTGCATCAAGGGCCGATTCTCCGTCCTCCTTGTCGGAGACCTATGAGAACTGGACTGTCGCCTGTCTTGGGCGAAGTGGAGAACGCCGATGTGCATTTTCCCAACGGCAGGTCCAGAAGAGCGGCCAGCGTGTCCTTGTGATCGAACTTGCGCCTTCCGCTGATGGCGGGCTGCGAGGCTCGCTTGTGTTGCCTTTCGGGCTGGATCTCAAACGGGGAGCCACCTTCAGCATCGATGAGCTGCCGCCGGGCAAGCCGTCGCATTTCAAGACCTGCCTTCCCGTGGGATGTGTCCTTGCTCTGGTCTTCACGAAGGAAACAACGAAAGCGTTGCGGGGGAGCGAGACATTGAAGATCAGCACCTATGCCAGCGACGAGCAGCAGGAAGTGCCGTTCTTGGTTTCGCTAAAGGGGTTTGCCGCAGCACTCGACCGTACGATCACCTTGGCACGGAAGTGAGTGACGATGCGCGATATCCGTACCGGAACCGGCGTTTCGCAATTCAGCCAACCAACCGGATAGCCTCGCTTCGAACCCTGTTCCTGCCGCTCGTCTTGGCTTGATAGAGCGCGCGGTCCGCCCGTTCGAGGAGAGCGTAGAAATCCTCCTTGCCGCCAGCCGTATAGGCCACGCCCACACTGACGGTCACCGAAATCTCCTTGCTTTCCGCTGTAATCGTTTTCTCCTCTGTCTTCATCCGGATGCGTTCGGCGAATTTGACAGCCGTCTGTTGGTCGACATCGTGAAGAATGACGCAGAATTCTTCGCCACCCACGCGGGCGGCAACGTCCGAAACACGAATCCGGTTCGAGAGAATTTCTGCAAAATGGCACAGAACACGGTCTCCGGCAGCGTGACCGTAACTGTCGTTGATCGACTTGAAGTGATCCAGATCGAAAATGATGGCTGCGGTGCGGGGACTGGCCGGGGCGGTGTAGCGCTCGATCAGGGCTCGCCGGTTGAGAAGCTTCGTCAAGGGATCGGTGATGGCTTCCATCCGATGGAAGCGGGAAATTCTCGCCTGATTGCCTGCCAGTGACAGGGCCCCAATGCCGGTCAATCCGATAATGACGACAATGGAATTGATGCCCTCGGCCCAATTGGCCGGGTATTCGGTGAGGACCCATTTGCGCTCCAGCACGATGGCGAGGCTGCACAGGGCAAAGGAAAGCGCGGTGATTGCGTAGAGGGTTGCGTTTGCGGCCATGACGATCGGGGATTCCGCCCGGCCGACCCAATGTTGCCAACCGGACAGAACGAGGAGCAGGGCAAGCGCAAGATTGGCGATGATCGTGCCTATACCGGAATAGCCTGTCGCGAAGGCGGCAAGGGTCGAGAGGACGCCCAATCCGGTGACCGCACAAACCGCGGTCCAGTTTGTCTTGCCAAGCCGGAACCGCATGGACCCCGCATAGATCAGTCCGAAGCCGATCAGCAATGCGGAAAACGAACCGGTCTGAAGAAGGGGATCGTAGTAGCGGCCGAGGGCGCTTATGGGAATGATGCCGAGAACGATAAAGCCGAGGCCGCATGTCCACTCAAGCAGGAAGGTGTCGCCGCGCGAGCCGATCCATGCCCCAAGAAGTGTGAAACACAGTGCCGCGCTTGATACGCCGATTGCGATTAGAAGAGTAACCTGATCGAAAAGCACGAGCTTGCAGAACCTCCGCCCAACGGGTCTTTCTAAGCTCAGCAGTGCTTAACGCTCGGCAAAACGCCTTTCGTGACGGGCGGGAAATGCGCTGTTTCAAGGGTTATGGTGATTAAATTGTTATCCGGCTTCTTTGCGCTGGCGCCTCGCGATCCTGGCATTAGCTCCAGATGATGCCGCCCGATTACAAGGCTCCCGGGGCAATCGATGCGCCTGCCATTCCAGCATCTAGCTGCTCGATAGCTTCATCATCACGATGCCGGCAACGATGAGCAGGGCCGCGACGATGCGCATGGGGGGTGCCGCTTCGCCCAGTGCGAATATGCCGACAGCGAAGGCACCCACGGCGCCGATGCCTGTCCAGATCGTGTAGGCTGTGCCGAGCGGCAGCGTTTTCATGGAAACCGACAACAGCGCGAAGCTGGCGACCATCGTCACCAGGGTGATCGCTGTCGGGGTCAGAAGGCTGAATCCCTCGGATTTCTTCATGAAATAGGACCACAAGACTTCCAGCAATCCAGCGGCAACGAGCAAAACCCACGCCATGACCCATAGCTCCTTTAGCGAGCCGGGCCGTCCCGGAATGATTTTGGAAGAAAGAGGTCGTCCCCTCCATCCTTGAGATGGGGCAGGCGCAGGGGTGTTTCAAGCCCCGGTTTGCACCAGTTTGGCCCTGGCAACCCTGATAACGGCCCGCGTGAGCTCATGAAGATGTTCGGCGGCCAAACGGTTGATCTGCCAGAAAAGAGGAACATCCAGGGGCGTATCGGGCACCAGTTCGACAAGCCGGCCCGACGCCAGATGATCGCGCGCAAGTTCGGCGGGATTGAGAGCCCATCCCATGCCGGCGAGGCTTCCTTCGAGAAAGCTCTGGGTCGAGGGAAGCCAATGGGTTGGAAAACTCACCGCGCGGCCAAAGACCCGCCGGGCCCAGACAGTCTGGAGCCGATCTTTCTGGTTGAAGGTGAGAGCGGGGGCCATTTCGCAGGCTTCCGCCGTGACACCGCCGGGAAAATGTCGATCGAGAAACCGCGGGCTGGCCGTCGCGTGATATCGCAGCGCCCCCAAGGGCGTGACACGGCAACCCTGGACGGGATCGGCATTTGAGGTGAGTGCCGCGAGAACCTTGCCGCGCCGCAGCCAGTCCGCCGTGTGATCCTGATCGTCGATCGCGATGTTCATCAGATAGCCGGTCTTGTCGGTGAAGGAGGCTATGGCCTCCAGAAACCAGGTGCCGAGACTGTCGGCATTGGTCGCCACATTCAGCGTCACATGCCGGGACGGGGAGGAAGGGTCTGCCAGTCCGGGCAGATGCTCCATCAGCTCTTTTTCCAGTATGCCGAGGCGCTCCATATGCCGGCAGAGCCAAGCTCCTTTTTCCGTGGCCGTGCAGGGTATGCCCCGCTCGATCAGAACTGCGCCGAGCCGTTCTTCCAGATGCTTCACCCGTTGGGAAATGGCTGAGGGGGTGACGTTGAGGGAGGCAGCTGCTTTTTCAAAACTCCCCGTGCGGACAATCGCAGCGACGGCGCGGGCGGCGGCATAGTCGATCATGATTAGATTTTCTAATTCCGGATTATCTTCTTTAATTATCCTAATTATCGGCAGTCGCATATAGGGGGGAAGTGAAAACACAGTCGAACGGCGGGGCAATGGAGCCATCAGTCTTCTTGACCGGAATGATGATGGGGCTCAGCCTCATCGTTGCCATCGGTGCACAAAACGCTTTCGTCCTCCGTCAGGGATTGATCGGCAGGTACGTTCTGGCTGTATGTCTGGCCTGTGCCGTATCCGATGCCATTCTGATAACGGTAGGTGTGACCAGCTTCGGCAAGATTGCGCAGTGGCTTCCCTTCATCGAGCCGGCAATGCGTTATGGCGGGGCCGCCTTCCTGTTCTGGTACGGGGCAAACAGTCTGATATCGGCCATGCGGTCCGGTGATGCGCTGACCGCCGATATGTCCGCGGGTGGCGATGGGCTGGTGCGGACGCTGGCGGCCTGCCTGGCCATCACCTGGCTGAACCCTCACGTCTATCTTGACACCGTGGTTCTTCTGGGCACGATCTCGACCCAGTTTGCCGATCACCGAAAATCATTCGCGGCCGGTGCGATAACGGGGTCTTTCGTTTTCTTTCTGGCGCTCGGATACGGGGCAAGCTGGCTGCGCCCGCTCTTTGCACGGCCACAGGCCTGGCGGGTATTCGAGGTGGTCATTGCGCTCATCATGTGGGCGATTGCGGGCAAGCTGGTCGCCGGCACCTGAAATGCCTGGGTTGTGCGGTCAGGTTGGGAGAGGGGAATGGACGGTCTTCATCATCTGCCGGTGGTTTTCGCCGTCTATGCGATTGCCGCCGGAAGTCCCGGTCCGAGCACGCTGCGCATCATGGGCGTGGCGATGCACCATGGCCGGCGTGCGGGGCTTGCGCTTGCCGCCGGGGTGGTTTCCGGCTCGCTCTTCTGGGGTGTTTGCGCCGCAACCGGCGTGTCCGCATTTCTGGCACGTTATGCTGAAACGCTTCTGGTCCTGAAAATACTGGGCGGCCTTTATCTGCTCTATCTCGCCGTAAAGGCGGCGCGTAGCGCATTTTCATCCGCAAGCCCGCCACTCAACGCTGCGTCGGAAGAGGGAACCGCTCCTTCTTCGCTGACGCTCTACAGGCATGGCTTGATCATGCATGTGGCCAATCCGAAGGCTGTTCTCGCCTGGATTGCCCTTGTAAGTCTCGGGCTCGGCCCCGATGCCTCATGGCGGGAGGCTGCCGTCATCCTTGCCGGTTGTGCGGTCCTGAGTGTGTCGATCTTCTGCGGCTATGCGATCGTCTTTTCCACGGGGCCGATGGTCCGTTTCTATTGCCGCATGCGCCGTGGCATCGAGGCACTGCTTGCTGCGGCCTTCGGGCTGGCCGGGCTGCGCCTGCTCATGTCGCAGAGCTGAGCCGAACCTGCGCTGCCGGCTCGGAAAGCTGCGGGCCACGGAATTTCAGGCAGCCTCCGGGGAGCGCTGATCTTCAACGCTGCCCGGAGGCTGCCTCGAAGACGGCCCATTGGGCTTTGAAGGCCCTTTGATATGCGGGTCTGGCTTCTCCTCGGTCGATATAGGCGAGCAACGGCGCATGGATGTCCAGCAGGCCCGTTCCCTTCAATCTCTGCAGGACCGTCACCATCAGGAGATCGCCGGCACTGAAGTCGCCATCGAGCCAATCGGCGCTGCCAAGATGCTCGGCCAGTTCCTTCAGGCGTTTATGAATACGCTCTTCGAGGATTGTGCGGCGCGCTTCATACCATGTCTCGCCGTGTTCCAGAATTCGGGCCAGGGCATGTTCGAAGATTGGCGGTTCAAGGGTGTTCAGCGCCGCAAACATCCAGGCTATCGCACGGGATCTGGCATTCTCGTCGGCAGGCAGGAGGGCAGGCAGGAGGGATGTGTGACGCTCGGCAATATGAAGCACGATCGCGCCAGATTCGAACAGGACGAGATCGCCTTCCTCATAGGTCGGAATCTGGCCGAAGGGGTTCAGGAACCGATGAGCGGGCTCCTTCATTGCCTCGAAGGAGAGAAGGCGGGTTCGATACGCCTGTCCAACCTCTTCAAGCGCCCAGCGAACGCGCATGTCGCGTGCCAGACCCTTGCCTCGGTCCGGCGACTTCTCGAAGGCTGTGATGGTGGGGACCATTGGAAAACTCCCGTCGTTTGTCGGTCCGGCCTGGACGGGAGGGGCTGCGCCCGCCACGGTCAAAATCCGAACCTTGTATCCCCAGGACGAGCGGACAGCCGTTTTCCCGACACCCTGCCTTGCGATTTCTGATGCAGATTGCGGCCGGTTACGACAGAACCTGGAAATACTGAACGATCCATACGATCTGAACGATCAGTGCAATGACGACGAACCATAAGTGAAACCGGCGGTTCTGAACGAACATCGCGACGAGAGAGAGCGCGATCATCGCGCTTTGCCTGACCGGATATTCCAGGCCCATCTCCCGGAAATGATCCATCCCCTTGATCAGCGTGTCCATGACATCGGTCGCACACAGGGCGGCCAACAGACCGTAGAACCATTTCTGGCGGGAATGGAAATAGTCGGCATAGCCTGAATAGTCGTTCATCTGGTCGGGAAAGAGCAGGGCGCAGATGAAGAAGAAAAGCGCTGCATAGAGGATGACGAATATGTAGAGCTCAAAGGTCCACTGGGTGATGCGCAGAAGACCGAACTCGAACCACCAGAAGTGCACAACCGCCAGAAAAAGAAACAGCACCCATCCAATGTGGACGGGATAGATATGGCTTTTGTTCGGGTGCTGGACGAAGCGGGCGAGCCCGTTGAGGAGGCGTGCCAGGCTCAAACCCATGACGACACCGAGAATGACCCGGATGTGAACCACCTGATCGGTGTGCTGAACTGGATTTTCCATGTTTCCCCGCCATGGCTCATTCATCACCCGAATCGATGTCGGACGATTGTTCCCCATCATAACGCATCGGACGGATCGAATTGCCGAAAGGATGATCGGAATATGAGGCGCGCGCTTCTGGCAGAGGAGGGGCGGCGGTACTGTTCGGAGGGGGCGCCGACGTCAGGAAGACGAATGCCGGCGAGGCCGTTTTCTGTTCGTCGGGAGCGTGAAAAAGGGTTTCGGCGACGGGCTGGTTTTTTCCGAAGGCGCAGGATCACCGATGAAGCGCGAGACCGCCTCGACGAGGCCGAAAGACAAGGCGAAATAGGCCGTGGCCAGAGATGCCGCCTCAAAAATGTACATCCAGTCAATCATGTCGACCTTCTTGCGCCACAAACACGACATGAACGTGAAGTGGGCGCGCGTGGCTCCATCACTAATTTTAGCCGACTGCAATCTTCCTCCTGTGCATGACTGTCGCTGAATCAATAAGCCGGCTCCGATCTTAACCCCAGGGCAACACTCCTCTGGTAGCGCGCTGCCCATGAAACGGGTTTTGCTTCACGCCGCCATCGCAACCTTATTCTCCATGTTCGCCTCCGCAGCGATTTGCTGGGTCGTCCTGACCTTGATGGGAAGCGCGGTGAACTGGTTTCCGATCGCCATGAGCGTGCTTTGTCCCTTGCTCATCGCCTTTCCCGTGAGCGCGGTGACATTTCACCAGAAGCAGCGCATTGCCGGGGCTCACGAGGCATTGGCGGCGGCTCATCAGCAGCTTGCCCAGGTGCACAGGCAACTTGCCGCCGCCGCGCGTCTTGACGATATGACCGACCTTTTGAACCGGGGAGCCTTCATCCGGCAGGTGAATGAGGCCGGAGCGCGCGGCAATGGTGGTGTTCTTTTGGTGATCGACGCCGATTATTTCAAGGACATCAACGATACATTTGGTCACCTTGCCGGTGACCGCGCCCTATGCGCGATTGCGAAGGCCATCAGAAATTGCCTGGATCGCCCGGCTGCGGCGGGGCGTATAGGGGGGGAGGAATTCGGGGTGTTTCTGGAGGCCATGGGCTTGCCCGAGGGCAAGGCGGTCGCCGAGAAAATACGCCAGGCGGTGGAGCGCATTTCCCTGTGTTCCGAGCAGGGCGAGCGGATTGGCTTGAGCGTGAGCATCGGTGTCGCCCGCGTGGCGACGGATGCCGATTTCTCGCGCCTGATGGCTGCTGCCGACCGTGAACTTTACAGGGCGAAGCGCGGCGGGCGCAATCGGATTGCCGCGGCAGGGAGCGACAGGCCTATGGTGGTCAACGGCTGATCGCTGCGTGATTGGCCTTGCCGGAAACCCGCCAATGGACGGCTATGGATAAGCCCCCCCCAAAAAACGCCGGCCGGAATGAAACCGGCCAGCGCCAAGACATTACCCCGAGTGCCATGCGTCCTTTCGGGCGCATAATGGGCGCTCGGTTCTTTTCGTTTTCCCGCACTCATGCGGTCTGGCACGGGCGCCTGACCGCAAAAGGTTCTAGCGGCGGCAGCGGGCCCGATAGATGCGGCCATTGCGGTCGCGGTATTCGCAATACCCGTTGCGCAGGTTACGCACCAGAAGGCCGCCAAGCGCACCGGCACCCGCACCGATGAGCGCGCCACGTCCGCCGCCGGCAAGACCGCCGACCACGGCACCGGCCGCCGTACCCACGCCTACATCCCGCTCGGTTGTCGTGCAACCGGCAAGGGCAAGCAATGCAACCGCTGAAATGAGTACATTCCGCATCTTTGAAACTCCGCACATGTGCCTTGTCTGGGGCGCCTCGGCTTGCCGGGCGCCATTATTGGGGCCAAAACTGGGATCAGGCTCGACGGAGCTGCAAGAATCTCCTCCACCGGGCCATATCCAGTCTGATGGAGAGACGGCTAAAGAGCAAGCGTGTCGATCGTCCTCCGAAATGGCTGGGCTGAACGGCGCTGACCGGACATCAACCCTTGAGTGAAAGCATGCCTGTTTCTCTTTTCCTTGCAGCATTTACGGCAGGTTTCACGGCTGCTTTCACCGCAGTGGTCTGCGGTGTTGCGATCCTGCTGATCCGCTGGATACCGTTCAACAGGACGATACAATGGGCGTTGAAGGCGAGCGTCATAGTGATTGGGGAGCGACCATAATGCTGTGGCTCGTCTCGGGAAAAACCGGGTTCTACCCCTTCTTTTCCCTGACGATGACAACCGGCGGTCTCGACGTATACAGCCATGAATCGTTGAGGGAGGCGGCATTAGCCCGCCGTTCGGCACGCCTGTCCAAGTCCAGGCGTTGCAGGCATTCGGCAAAGGCGTCGTTCTTGCGTGTGAAGCCATAGGAGCGGCAGGTCTCTTCGTCCGCCGCGCGTTGTTCCTGGGGTGTCATCGTGGTGCAGCCGGCCGTTGCCGCCAGTACAAGAAGAAGGGGTGGAAGAATTGACCGCATCATATACTCCGGACAACCAAAATCCCCATTGCCCACGCGCAGCAGATCACAAAAGCCCTTTGCGAACAAGCGTCTCCCAACGGGCGACGGCAGACTGGAAATCAGGGCTTGTTGCCTGAAGCTCCTCGCTGGAAGAGGGGCAGTTGCCCGAAATAACGCGCCCTTTCGCGATAAAGGGCAGGAATGGCGAGCGAGGCGATGGCGCCCAGTGCGATGGCCGATTTGCCCCATTCGTTGAAGGGGCCATGGTGATATTCGAAGCCCTTCAAGAGATAGATGACGATCACGTGCCAGGCATAGACCTGCAAGGAGTGGCGGCCGATCAGGCGCAGGAAGGACAGGCTGAAAACGAACCGCATGCCATTGCCCAGGGCGCGCACGAGTGTGTTCCGTGCGGCAGGTCCGGCCATGATCAACCACGCCACGAGAAAGCCCGTGGCCATGAAATTCACCAGATAGACGAAGCTGAACTCGACGCGATTGTCGAGGCTGGAGAAGCGTTCCATCATGGGTTCGGGCAGGAGCTTGAACGTGAAGCCGAGACGGAAGGTGAGGAACGCAAGAAACACGGCCAGGGCCGCCCAGACAGGCGACGTGTTGCGGGGCGAAATGAATGTGTCCCAATCGATCTGCCTGGTCGAGGTCAGTGCGCCGAGAATGAGGCCGGACATGAAAACGGCCTGCCAGGCAAGCACGTTGAATGCCGTGCGGAACATCTGCTCGTCATGGAGCAGGCCCAGAAGCGAACCGATGCCTTTTGCGACCGGGAAGTGAAGCCCGAGCTGCACGGCGATCCAGAGGACCGCCGATAGTGCTGCGACCCACATCCAGCGGCCGGTCACGCAGAGCCAGATGAGTGGCGGGGACACCAGCATGTAGACGATGTACTGGGGCAGAATGTCCATATAGGTCGGCTGGTACAGCAAGAGCAGCGAGGCTATCGCGTAGAACGGGTCATGGTCTGCAAGCGACCACAGCCATGGTTCCCAATAGGTGGACGAGGCGCCGAGAACGAGGCCGAGCGCCATCACCACCAGAAGGCAGCCCGCGGCATAGCGATAAATCTCGAACGCCCGTTTGCGGACCTTGCGCGCACCTGAAGCGTAGCCTTCCTTGAGCATGCGCCGCGCATAGACCATGCCCACGAGAAGGCCGGACAGGAAGACGAACCCCTGGGCGTCCTGAACATATCCCAGTTCACCATGGTTGAATTTGACGAGCAGGTACCCACCCTCGAAGGTGAGGTGATTCAACACCATGAAAACGAGGAAATAGCCTCGCATTCCGTCCAGTATTTCCAGGCGTCGCATGATCTCTTTCATCAGTCATGGAGCCACCCCGAAGTGAAAGGGCCATTAGCATGCGATGGTTCCGGCGCCTCAATCACGTTCTGTTCTGCGGCGTGCGGGAGCGTGATGCCGGATGCGGCAAGTGGTTGAAAAAAAACGGGTCCCGGTTGCCCGGAACCCGCCTCATCTTTTGTTTCGCCTTTTTTGTTTCGCCTTGTTTCGGCGCTTGTCTCAGAAGGTCACCGAGGCTGCGAACGTGAAGGTGCGTCCGGGAGCGTAGACGGGGTCGATGCCGCCACGGTTGGAGCTTGCCGCATAGCTGGAGCGCTCGAAATACTGTTCGTTGAACAGGTTGTCGACGCCAACGCGCAGCGAGAGATTTTCGTAGGCGGGCGGGGTCCAGGCCGCGTAGGCGTTGACCACCGTATAGGAAGGCTGGTCGTAGAAGCCATTGGTGGTGGCCACCGCATCGGTCACCTTGCCCGCCCATTCGACTGTCGCGCCGACCGTGAGATTGTAATCGGTCAGAGTGTGGTCGATGTAGAAGGTCGCCATATCGCCGATCGGCATGAAGGTGCCGCTGTTGGGCAGTGCCGAAATGCCGCCAACGGTCACGTCTGCCTTGGTGTAGGTTGCGCCGATCCGTGTGTTGCCCCAGTCGTAGCTGGCGTTCAGTGTCACGCCGCGGCTGCGATATTCGTCCGGATCATTGTTGAGGGACGGCGCGTCGTAGTCCGGCAGGCCGCTGATGCGTGTATCGAAATAGGTGATGCCGCCCTTCCAGTTGTCTCCACCGACATTCAGGCCGACCTTGAAGTTCCTGGCCTCGCCTGCCGAGAAACCCGGATCGGTGTAGAAGCTGTTGTCGCGGGCATGCACATAGCCGTAATCGCCGATGACATAGCCGAGCCAGGTGCGCGAGGCGCCGACGAACACTTCGATATTGTCGTTGAAGCGATAGGCTAGTGTGCCGTTCACACTTGCCCCGCTGTCGGAGAAGGTGTTGCCGTCCCAGTCCTTGAAGCGGTGCCCATCGAAGCGGGCGCCGGCCGACAGATTGAAGCCGTTGTCGAAGTCGAAGCGTCCCTGAACGAAAGCACCCAGTTGTTCGGTCGAGAAGTCGCGGTACCGGCGGTTGTTGTTGCCGTAATTGTCGGTGTGATAGTCGTGTTTGCCGACATCCATGCCGGCCGTCACGTTACCCGGTCCCACCACGAAGGTGTTCTGCACCTTGCCACCCACGAGATCCTCCTCGAGGATCATGTTGCCATTGGTGCGGGCCTGATAATTGTCGCGCCAATAGTCATTCTGGCTGAAATAGACCATCACTTCTGGATCCCATAAATCGGTCGGATTGGTGGAGGTGTAGGTCAGTTTGACGCTTTCGCGGTCGATCTTGAGCGGATGCAGTTCGTCGCCTGCGAGACCGAGATTCATCTTGATGAGACGGTCGGCCTTGTCGCGGCTGCGCTCGTAGCCCAGTTCGATGCGGTTGTCGCCAAACTCGTAGCCAAGTTTGGTGAGGATGTTGCGCGCGGCCGGCTCGGTTCCCAGAACCTCGTTTCCGTCACCATCCTCATAGTCGTCACCCTTCGTGCCGTGCATCATAACGAACCAGTCGAAACCGTCGATAAGACCGTAGGCTGCGAGGCTGCTTGAAACGCCACGTCCATTGGTGCCGTATGAGACGGAGGCTTTGCCGCCGAGTGTCTTGCCGTCCTTCAAGAGGTCCCTGGCGCCGACCGTTTCGTAGCGGATCGCACCCGCGGCTGCGGCAAAACCGGAATCGGCGGCAGCCGCGCCTGCTTCCACCTCGACGCGTTTCAGGAAGGCGGGATCGACGACATTCGAGCCGGTGTGATGCCAGCTGGTCGCGGTCTGGGGCACCCCGTCAACGGTGACGGCAAGATTGGACTGTTCCATGCCCAGGACGTGAATGCGCTTGGAAGGACCGCCGCCGCCCGAAACGGTGACGGAGGATTCGCGCGAGAAGAGTTCAGAAACGTCGGCCGGCTGCAGTTCCTCGATGTCTTCCTGCGTCAGCACGGTGCCGCCGGTGGCTTCGATGTTCTCCTGCCCATCCTTCACAACGTAGATCGTGTTGAGGATATAGGTGCCGGACGCATCGATCGTGCTGCCCTGATCGGCATTGATCGCGGTTGTCTGATCATCCTGCGGACTGGTGGTTTCCTGGGCGAAAGCGGGCAGGAGCGCCGCAACGCTTACGGCCGAGGCAAGGCCAGCCGCGCGTAAGTGGATCAGGGACATCATAAATTCCATTCGGTTGCGCTGAGAAAGGGAATACACCCGGAGACGGCGCCGAACTTATTAAGATGAATTATAGAGTCAAGTTATTCGAAACAATGCTCTACAGGAATGTGATGTCCTGTAACAATTTGGGCACAGAAACGCACGGCGCGCGGCGCCGGTCTTTGGAAAAATCACATTAATTCAGGTGCATAGGCGAGGCCCCGGCTTCGGTGACCCGCCTCAAGCCTGCTATTCGTCTGCATTTTTGCTGACGTCAGACGGTTCGGCCTGATTGCAGGACGCTCTAGCCGTGGTTGGCAATCACCTCGAGGAAGGGCGCGCCGTAGCGGTCGAGCTTGGCTTCGCCCACGCCTGAAATTCCTGCAAGTTCGGCGCGGCTGGCAGGGCGGCGTGAGGCCATTTCAACGAGCGTCCTGTCGTGGAAAATGACATAGGGCGGCAGGTTCTGCTCGCGGGCGATTTCCATGCGCTTTTCGCGCAGAGCCTTGAACAGCGCTCCATCGGTGGCATCGAGCACGCTGGCGCCCGGGGAGCGTGCCGCCTTGCGGCCCCGGCTTCCCGCAGGGCGCGGCACGCGCAGCATCAGCCTGGGCTTTTCCTTCAGGAAGCGCGCGCCCCTTTCGGAGATCGACAATCCGCCATGGCCGGCCAGATCGACATCGACAAGTCCACGCGCGATCATCTGGCGCAGGATTGAGCGCCAGGTGCGCTGGTCGTGCTCGCGGCCTATGCCATAGGTCGAAATGCGGTCGTGGCCGAAGCGGGCAATGCGTTCGTCTTCCTCGCCCAGAAGAACTGAGACGATATAGGCCTGCCCGAAACGTTCGCCCGTGCGATAGATGCAGGACAAGGCTTTCTGCGCGGCAATGGTGCCGTCGAAACGCTCCGGCGGATTGGCGCAGGTGTCGCAGTTTCCGCAAGGCGTGCATTCATCGCCGAAATAGGAAAGCAATATCTGCCGGCGGCATTCGGCTGTTTCGGTGAGACCCAGAAGAGCGTCGAGCTTCTGTTGCTCCATGCGCTTGCGCTGGTCCGGGGCGTCGGATTCGGTAATGAAGCGGCGGCGCAAAGCCACATCCTCGAAACCGTAGAGCATGAGCGCGTCGGCGGGAAGACCGTCGCGCCCGGCGCGCCCGGTCTCCTGATAATAGGCTTCGATGCTGCCAGGCAGGTCGATATGGGCGACGAAGCGGACATCCGGCTTGTCGATGCCCATGCCGAAGGCGATGGTGGCGACCATGATCACCGCCTCCTCGCGTTGAAAACGGGTCTGGTTGACCTCGCGCAGCGCCTTGTCCATACCCCCGTGATAGGGCAGGGCATGGAAACCCTGTTCCTGAAGCCAGGCGGCGGTCTCCTCGGTTCGCCGCTTGGAAAGGCAATAGACGATGCCGCTCTCTCCCTTGCGCGTTTCGAGAAAACGCATCAGCTGGCGGCGCGGATTGTCTTTTTCCTCGATGGCATAGCGGATGTTGGGACGGTCGAAGCCGGCAATGAAGGCATCGCGCTCGTCTATGTGAAGATGCGAGATGATCTCGGCGCGGGTGGGGGCATCCGCCGTTGCCGTCAACGCCATGCGAGGCGTGTCGGGAAACATCTCCACGAGGGCGTCGAGCTGGCGGTAATGCGGGCGGAAATCATGCCCCCACTGCGACAGGCAATGGGCTTCATCGATGGCGATGACGGAGAGTTTCGTTTCCCGCAACCGGTCGATGACGCCGGGACGCAGCAGCGTCTCGGGCGCGACGTAAAGAAGATCGAGTGTTCCGTCGAAGACCGAGCGCCACAATGCCCGGCGTTCCTCGGGCGGAAGGTCGGAGTTAAGCGCGGCGGCGCGCACGCCGGCCTGGCGCAGCGCGGCGACCTGATCCGCCATCAGCGCGATCAACGGCGATACGACGAGGCCCAGGCCGGGCCGGCAGAGCGCAGGAATCTGATAGCAAAGCGATTTTCCTCCGCCCGTTGGCATCAGAACGAACGCATTGTTGCCGGCAATCACATGGGAGACGATTTCGGCCTGACGCCCACGGAAGGCTTCATAGCCGTAGACGGTCTTGAGGATTTCTATTGGGGCGGCAGTCACGCAAAACCTGTGGGGCAACGGCAAGAAGAACCAGTCGGGGAATCGACACGTGCCCCCTGTTTAACAGCTTTGGCGCGATGCCACAGGCTTCCCGCTTCTCTCCATTTGTCCGAAGGTCTCGACCGCGAAGTCCAGAAAGGCGCGAAGCTTCGCCTGCACGTGGCGGTTCGACGGGTAGACGGCGTAAAGCGTGGTCTCGACCGGACACCATTCGTCCAGCACACTGACAAGGCGTCCGGTCTCCAGATCCTCTTCCACATAAAGGCGTGGGATGAGGCTGATGCCGAAACCGGCGCGCAGCGCATCCCGCACCGCCAGGCTGGAGCCAACCTTGTAGCGCCCGTTTATGGGCACGTTCACCGTCTCGTCATTCCTGTGGAAACTCCACTCATCCGCGTGATCGGAAAGGGTGAACTGAACGCAATTGTGGGACCGCAGGTCCTGCGGATGGACCGGACGGCCATGTCTCTCAAGATAGGCGGGCGCGCAACAGACAGCATGGCGCAATGTCAGAAGCTTTCGCGCAATCAGGCTCGAATCTTCCAGGCGATCGCTGCCGCGCAGGGCAATGTCGAATCCTTCCTCCACAACATTCACCCGGCGGTCGTCCATGCGCAGATCGAGTGTAATTTCAGGATAGCGTTCAAGAAACTCGGGAATGGCCTTCGAGAGTGCGAAAAGCGTGGTGGTCATGGGAGCACTGACGCGCAAGAACCCGCTCGGGCGCTGTTGCAGGGGGCCAAGGGCGCTATCGGCTTCTTCCAGATCATCGAGAATACGAACGACCCGCTCATGATACAGCCGTCCTGCCTCCGTAAGGCTCATCCGCCGGGTTGTCCGGTTGAAAAGGCGCACCGCAAGATGCGCTTCGAGCTCGCCGATATTCTTGCTGACGGCTGCGGGAGAAAGGCGCAGATGGCGTGCTGCCTCCGCGAAACTGCCAAGCTCGACCACGTGTCGAAAGACGGCAAGGGCCCTGAGACGATCCACTATTCGCTACTTTCCGTAATGAGTGATTGCCTGATCTTCTCTATTATAATTGTTTTTGCAATGAATTAGCTGATGGGCACCGTCAAGTGCGCATTGTGTGAGAATGCGCAGCCATGTTCAGGTGTGAAATGCACAAAACCAGTACCAGCATAACCGGCGCCCATCTCGGCATGCTTCTGTGGGCCCTCATTGTAGGGGCGTCCTTTCCCGCGGTCGGTCTCCTCAGCGAAGGCCTGCCGCCGCTTCTGCTGACAGCCATGCGCTTTGCGATTGCCGCGCTCGCCATGCTGCCTTTCACCCGGCGCGCGGGACGGCTTTTGCCGGGAAAGGCAGGGCTTTTGCTTTACGCCGCGCTTGGGCTTTGCCAGGCGGGGTTTTTCGGCATCATGTTCTGGGCCGCGCATCGCGTCAGCGCTCTTTCCATGTCCGCCCTGTTCGTGAGCATGCCGCTTCTTGCCTATGGAACAGGCCGGCTGATCGGCGTTGAAAGAAGGGCCGGCGGACTTTTGGCAATTCTTGCCCTCGGAGCGATCGGCGCACTGGCGCTGGCGCTCGCGCAGACCGGCGGCGACATGGCGCAACTGCAGTTCGGCTGGGCAGAAGGGTTCTTCTTCGTAGGTTGCATTGCTTCCGCGCTTTACCCGGTTCTTTCCAAATGGGGGCTTTCCCATGGCGTGCTTTCGGTAAATCCGGCCGTTCGCACCTTCTGGAGCCTTGCGACCGGGGGGGGCATCATCGCCCTTGCCGGGCTCGCAAGCGAACCTGTCGCCCTGATGGGCCGCATGCAGCTTCGCGATGTCGTGCTCGTCGCCTATCTCGGCGTCTTCTCCAGCGGCGTGACCTTCCTTCTGATGCAGCGGGGCACCGGCGTCCTCACCCCCGGTGCGGTGACGGCCTACAGCTATCTCGTTCCGTTTGTTTCAATGCTTGTCCTTTTCATCATGCGGCCGGATCTGATCGGCTGGTACTGGCTGCCGGGCAGTGTTCTTGTGCTGCTTGCCATCGTGCTGCTTTTGCTGCGCGGGGAGGGAAAAAACTTTCAACCGATTGAAGCCACTATGGGCGGGGGCAAACCCGCCGGGTGACTTGTGAAATCGCTGCAAGGCAATTACCTACAAGACGGTACAAAAGGTAATGGCTATGGCGGAAAGAGGCAGACCGAGAGCTTTCGACAGGGATGAAGCCCTGCATCGCGCGATGCATGTCTTCTGGTCCTGCGGCTATGAGGGAGCCTCCGTCAATGATCTGGCGCAGGCCATGGGCATCAACAAGCCCAGTCTTTATGCGGCTTTCGGCTGCAAGGAAGAGCTCTTTCGCGCGGCAATCCGGCTGTATGAGCAGGAGGAGGGTGCGCCGGTCGGCGAGGCGCTCGAATGTTCGCGCACCGCGCGCGGCGCCATCGAAACGGCGCTCAGGATAATTGCGCGGGGATATACAAATCCTGACAATCCGCGCGGCTGCATGCTGGTTGTCTCGGCTCTGGCGGGCGCGCCCGAAAGCAGCCGCGTGTGCAATTTTCTTGCCGCAAACCGCCGCGAAGGCGAGGAGAATTTCAAGCGCCGGGTCGCCCGCGGGATCGTTGAAGGCGATGTTCCTGCCTCCGCTAATCCCGACCGGGTGGCCGGCTTTTACGCGACCGTCATGCACGGGCTTTCGATCCGCGCGCGCGATGGAGCGAGCGCCGGCGAGCTGGAGCATATCATAGACAGTGCGATGGCCGCGTGGGACGCGATCGCCCGGTAGGCATCTGCCGGGGCTTGCCGTCGTCCTCGATCAGTCTGAGGATGGCGCTCGTTGCTTTTGTGTTTTCGCGTCAATGCAAATGTCAGGTGCTTCCACCTGACCGGAAAACGCTCCAGGCACCGTGTTTTCGGAAACACTGGTTTCAGTGCGCGTTGCCGGTTGCAAGCTCGATGACCTGCAGAGGCGTCGTGATCACGATGTCGGCGGCGGTGCCGAAGGTCTGACCGACCCCCTTCACAAGGTTTTCCATCTGCCCCGCGACAAGGGGTTCCTCACGTTCGTTGAGATTGCCCTGGCTCGACAGCCGCTCGCCAAGAAGCTTCACGAGAACAGGGTTCTCGGCGAATTTCGTGTGATTGAGCCAACTGTCCGACGAGACCTTCGTGACATCGACGACCACAACGCCCAGATCCGTCAGGTCCTTGGCGTCTGTGTAATCACCAAGGCGCGGCTGGTTGCCCGCTATGATGCCGGACAATGTCAACGCGCGGTCGTTGCGCGACGTCAGGATCAGGAAGGGATGTTTCGGCACGCCATAGCGGCGCATCTGCCCCTTGAAGACGTCCAGATCGAGATCCGGAGAGGCCAGAACGACATCGGCGATCCGTCCGCCCAGATCGCGATCACCGGTGATTGCAAGCTGGCGGAGCGCCTCCATAGTGACCCAGCTGCCCATCGAATGCGCGACAATGTCGATGCGCTTGGCGCCGGCGCGCGCGACCATGCGTATCGTTTCCTCCAATGCGTCGCGGGCGGTGGTGGCGCTGTTGTTGTCGTAGACGTAGTCTATGGTGCGGCCGGCTGAAGGCCATGAAAACAGGATCGGCGCGCCGCTATACTGGGCGTCGTGAAAAATCTGGGCGGCGCGATAGACGGCGGCGTCGAAACCGGTGTTGTAACCGTGGATGAAGATCAAGGCCCGACCGCCGTGTTCGGCAATGCTTTTGGCCAGAGCCTCCTCGAACGGCTTTTCCTCGGGATAGAGCGTGGCGCGGCGCGCGGCGAAATAGCGGGCAGGGTCAGCCACCTTCGGATTGGGCGCGAGCTCCATCCTGCCGGTTTCATGGGTGGCGGGAATCGAGATGTCGACGCGGGCGAAAGCAGCCGCCGGAGCACGTTTGCCATCGAATATCTCACCGGGCTTTTCAGTCGAGGCACGGTTCGTCACAATGAAGATGTCGTGGATGGCGGCCACCTGCGCGTCCGTTGCCGGCGCGATTGTCTGGGCGATGAGGCGCGAGGGATTGGGGTTGGCGCAGCCGGCCAACACCATTGCCAGGAGCAGGCATGCAATGCTTCGCGGCTTTCTGAACGACATTCGTTGCATCCCGTGCGCCTGAACAAGAATTTCTGAGGAGCCTTCCCATCGCCCCTGGGGCGCGGGTGGCGAACGCTATCTCTCCCAGAAAACAGGCGTGAAGATGACAAGAACAGCCAGAATTTCAAGCCTCCCCATCAACATTGCAAGTGCCATGATCCACTTTGCCAGATCGGGAAGGGGAGCGAAGGTTCCCGCCGGCCCCACGATGGGGCCGAGGCCAGGACCGACATTGGTGAGGCCGGTCAATGCGGCCGACACGGCGGTGACGAAATCGAGTCCGGTGGCCGCGAGCGCAAGAAACAGGAACGCCCAGATGACCAGAAAGGCCGACATATAGAGGACGACCGCACGTTGCATGTCGTCTTCGACGGGTCTGTCGCCATAGCGGACCGTGACGACGGTGTTGGGATAGACGAAACGGCGAAGACCGTTGCTCAAGAGCTTGAACAGGATGAGAAAGCGATAGGCTTTGATGCCGCCGGTCGTGGACCCCGAGCAGCCGCCGAGAAACATTGCCACGAATGCTGCCGCCGTGGCGAAGGCGCCCCATTGGGCATAATCATCGCTTGCATAACCGGCGGTGCTGATGATCGAGACCATGTTGAACGCCGAATGGGTGAGGGCATCGAGGAAGGGTCTTTCGTGGGCGATGCGTAAGTAGATCGCCACGGCCAGGACAAAGGCCACCACATAGCCGGCGAACACACGGATCTGGGGGTCGCGCAGCGCGTCGAGCCGGCCACGTAACGCAAAGAGGATCAGGATCGAAAACGGCAGGGCGCTGATGAACATGAACACCGTTCCGATCCACAGGATCGCGGCGTTGTCGCGATAATAGCCCATGGAGGAATCATGGGTGGAAAACCCCGCCGTGGCGATGGTGGTCAGCGCGTGGTTCAACGCGTCGAAGATGCGCATCCCGGCAAATGTGTAGGCGATGGCGCAGGCCAGCGTCAGCGCGGCATAGATGCCAACGAGGCTGATGGCGAATGTGGAGAAGCGATCGAAGGGACGGTCCTCGATATCGGAGGATTCGATGCGGAAGTAGGAAACGCCGCCGACATTGAGGAATGGCAGGACGAAAAGGCCAAGGGCGATCACGCCGAGCCCGCCGATCCATTGCAGGATAGAGCGCCATAGAAGGATGCCGGGGGGCATGGTGTCGAGGCCGACAATCACCGTGGCGCCGGTTGCCGTTATGCCCGATACCGATTCGAAGAAGGCGTCGGCGAGGCTGAGTTCGACTGAGGCGGCAAGAAAAGGCACCGAACCGACGGCGCAACCGGTCAACCATAAGAGATTGACCACCAGAAAGCCGAAGCGCGAGGTAATGGCGGGTGCGCGCCCTTGTGTGGCAAGCGACAGGCCGATGGCAAGACCGCCTGAAAACAGGGCGGAGAAGGCGAAGACCCGCCAGTCATCATTGCCGAAATAGAGATCGACCGCAGCTGGTATGAGCATGGCCGCCGACAGATAGACGCCGAAAACCGAAGCAATATGCAATGCTGCGCGAATGGCCAGATAATGCAATTCACTACCTCGGGCTGCGGGTGATGCGTCTCTTTTCGGGGCGCCTTGCCCGGCAGCCCGCGGCCGAGAGTGGCGTCGGGCGGCGGGATATGCAATAGCCGCTTGCGGGCATTGCGTCAAAGTCGACAGACCTGGCTACCTACGATAATGCCCTTGATTTTCCGCCGCTTGCCGGGATGGCGGGTTCACCATCGGCCCATGCCAGGCATGCACAGCGCAGAGACGGACAGGAAAGACGATGATCGTGCAGAAAGAAACCAATGAGTTTGTCGGCGCCGTCGGTGATGCCGCTAAGGCGGTGCGGGAACTTTTCGCCGAAACGCCACTGCAGGAAAATGTCTATCTCTCCAAGAAAACGGGCGCACGGGTCTTCCTGAAGCGTGAGGATTTGACCCCGGTGCGCTCTTACAAGCTGCGAGGCGCCTTCAATTTCTTTCGCAAGGCAATCGCCGGCGGGCTGCGCGCCAAGCATTTCGTCTGTGCCTCGGCTGGCAATCACGCGCAGGGTTTCGCCTATGTGTGCCGCCATTTCGAGCGGCGCGGCGTTGTGTTCATGCCGGTGACGACGCCGCAGCAGAAGATAGACAAGACACGCATCTTCGGCGGTGAATTTGTCGAGATCAGGCTTGTCGGCGACTTCTTCGACGATTGCTACCGGGCGGCGCAGCAATTCGCGGTCGAGGGCAGCGGCGTGATGGTGCCGCCTTTCGACAATCCCGACATCATCGAGGGGCAGGCAACCGTGGGCCTGGAGATCGCAGAACAGCTTAGGCGAGAGACCGATGCGCGGGTCGATGACGCGATGGTCATTCTGCCGGTGGGGGGCGGGGGGCTTGCGTCGGGCGTTACGCGGTATTTGCGCGAAAGCGGTCATCAGACGGAATTCGCCTTCGCGGAACCGGCCGGGGCGGGCAGTTTGCGGCAGGCGCTGGCGCAGGACCGGCCGGTAAAGCTCGCCAAGGTGGACAATTTCGTCGACGGTGCGGCCGTGGCGGAAATCGGCGCTGAGCCTTTTTCCCTTTTGCGCGATTTCGATGCCCGCACCGTGCATCTGGTGCCGGAAAACAGGCTCTGCGCAACAATGGTGGAAATGCTCAACATCGAGGGCATCGTGCTGGAACCCGCCGGTGCGCTGGCGATCGACACGCTCAAGGATTACTCGCGCGCGCAGCTTGCCGGTCGCACGGTTGTGGCGGTGGTTTCGGGGGGGAATTTCGATTTCGAGCGCCTTCCCGACGTCAAGGAGCGTGCGCTGCGCTTCGACGGGCTGAAGAAATATTTCATCTTCCGTTTCCCGCAGCGGCCGGGGGCTTTGCGCGACTTCCTCGATCTTCTCGGCCCCGAGGACGACATCACTCGCTTCGAGTATCTGAAGAAATCGGCCCGCAATTTCGGCTCGGTGCTGATCGGGCTCGAAACGCGCAAGCGCGAGAATTTCGACATTCTGACCGAGCGCTTCAAGGCAGCCGGCTGGGCCTATCAGGACATTACCGAAAACGATACCATCGCCGGCCTCATCATCTAGAACAATTTGCAGCCGGTGGTCCCGTCCGATGTCCGCATAAATGCGGCGTACAATGGGATGGAGGTCCTCTTTGTGGCCGAAAGAGCGCGGAGTTCCAGGAGAGGAAATGGCCAAGTCACGTTACATCGTCCTGTTTCGCGGCGTGGGTGGAACCACCCAATTGCCGGTCAAGCAATTGCGGCAGGTGCTGGGAGATGCGGGGTTCGAGGAGGTCTCCACCTATATCAACAGCGGCAATGCGGTTTTGACCTCGGCCGACGATGAGAGGGCGGTAGCCGGAAAAGTCATCCGAGCCGTCAGAACCCATATGGGGTTCGAGAAGGCGGTGATGGTGCGTTCGCTCGAGGACTGGCAGCGCATGATCGATGACAATCCCTATTTCGATGAGGCGGAAGCGGCGCCCACCACGGTGCATGTCTTCACCATGGAGCACGCAGCGGATGCCGTGGCGCAGCGGGCGCTTGCAGCGAAAGCCACCGGAACGGAACGCTTCTCCATCGAAGGGCGTACGCTCTATCTCCACACGCCCGACGGCATGGGGCGCTCGCTTTTTGCTCCGAAGATCGAGCCCACGCTGAAAACCGCAATGACGGGACGAAACTGGCGCAGCATGCTTGCTCTTGCAAAGCTTGCGCGCGGAGATTGATTTTCGCAGTGCACAACAATTCGTTTGCACTTTTTGCGCCGATGGCCCATATGCACCTCATAGACGCATGGGCCGGTTGAGACCGGCTTTCTTATTACGGACTGGTTGCGTCTTTGCGATTCCCGCCTCGAGCAGGGATCACGCCGGCATAAGCCGGCCACGACAGCGCAACCGCGCGGGCAGGGCCCGCCCGTGTCGTTTACTCCAAACACTTTTCGGCAGGTTGCGCCCTGCCGCTCACAATTGTTGCGGCGCAGCCCTGATGGCGCGCCCGCAGGAAAGACGAAAGACATTGACTGACAACAACACAGCGAAGCCGCAGGGCTTTGCCGAACTCGGAATCACAGGCGGCCTTTTGAAAGCCGCGCTCGATGCGGGTTTCGAAACCCCCAAACCCATTCAGGAAAAGGCCATTCCGGCGATGCTCCAGGGCCGCGACGTTCTGGGCATTGCCCAGACGGGCTCGGGCAAGACCGCGGCTTTCTCGCTGCCGATCCTGTCGCAGATCATCGGCCTTGGCACCAAGCGCCTGCCGCGGACGGCACGCGCGCTCATCCTGTGCCCGACGCGTGAGCTTGCGGTGCAGATCGACGAGGTGGTGCGTGGCCTCGCCAAGCATGCCCACCTTGCCACGGCACTGGTGCTGGGCGGTGTTTCGCGTGGCTCGCAGGTGCGCCGGCTCGCCCAGGGGGTGGATGTCCTCATCGCCACGCCCGGCCGCCTGACCGATATCGTGCGCTCCGGGGAACTCTCGCTTGCCGAAACGCGCTGGCTGGTTCTCGACGAGGCCGACCGCATGCTCGACATGGGCTTCATCAACGATGTGCGCCGCATTGCCCGCGCCACCCATGCGAACCGCCAGACGGCGCTCTTTTCGGCGACGATGCCGAAGGAGATCGATCAGCTGGCAGGCAGCCTTCTGAAGGAGCCGCTGCGTGTGGAGATCGCGCGCGAATCGACCACTGCCGGCGAGATCAAGCAGGGCCTCATCATGGCGCGCACGCGCCAGAAACGCAAAATCCTGTCCGACATGCTGGCCGATGAGAAGCTGCGCTCCGTGATCGTCTTCGCCCGCACCAAGCATGGCGCCGACCGTGTGACGCGGGATCTGACGCGCGATGGTTTCGAGGCGGCGGTGATCCACGGCAACAAGTCACAGAATGCGCGCCAGAAGGCGCTCAACGGTTTTCGTGACGGCAGCATGCGCATCCTCGTCGCGACTGACATCGCCGCACGCGGCATTGACGTTCCCGGTGTGACGCATGTCATCAATTTCGATCTGCCGGATCAGCCCGAGAGCTATGTGCATCGTATCGGCCGCACGGGCCGCAATGGCGCCAGCGGCGAGGCGATCACCCTTTGCGATCCGACCGAAGCGGACAAGCTGAAGGCGGTTGAAAAGACCATTCGCGCGCGTTTGCCGCTGATTTCCGACGTCACCCCTGAGCCCGATCCGGTGGGTGCGAACCCGCAGGCGCACAGGCCCGCAGGCCAGATGCCGGCTCAGCCGCACCATCGGGCGAGTGGGCCCAAGCCCGTCAAACCGAAGACGGCTGAAGAAGGTGGACGGGATTCGCGCAAGCGTCAGCCGAACCGCCCCGAGCGCGGCGCGGTTGCCGCCAAGAGCGGCGAGGGACGCCCCGAAGGGGCCAAACCGGGACGCCGCCGCAAGCGCAATCGTGGCCGCCGGCCGAACGCTCAGGCCGCCTGAGCGCAGGTTGCCGGCAGGCCGTGTTCGGCCGATAGGGGCATCTGGCCCAATTGAGCACCGGGTGCGGCTGGGTTACGCCAGCCCATCCGGTTAATTGGCCAATGCAGGAGGCAAGGGCGGCATGGCGGGAATCGTTGCCCTTACCGTCGGGTATTTTCTTTCGCAGTTCTATCGTTCGTTCCTGGCGGTTCTGACGCCGGCGCTGACACAGGATATTGGAGCGACGAAAGCGGACCTTTCCATCGCCTCGGGCGCGTGGTTCGTCGTCTTCGCCCTCATGCAATTCGTTGTCGGGGTAAGCCTCGACCGCTATGGCCCGCGCAGGACGGCATCATTTCTGCTAGTGTTCGGGGGTGCGGGCGGCGCCGTTCTCTTCGCGGCCGCAAGCAATGCCTGGATGGTGGTGTTGGCCATGGCGCTCAACGGGATCGGCTGCTCAGCCGTTCTGATGGCCGCCGTCTTCATTTTCGCCAAGTCGTTCTCCCCGGCGCGTCTGGCAATCCTCATTTCATGGCTGATCGCGTTCGGCACGATGGGCAATGTGATCAGTTCCGCGCCGATGGCTGCGGCTGCCGAAGCGTTCGGTTGGCGCGCCGTGATGGTGGGACTTGCCGTATTCACGCTTCTCGTTGGCGTTGCGATCTACACGCTTGTGCGCGACCCTGAAACGGATCCGGAAGAGAGCGGCGCCAATAGCGGCTTCGGCGGTTATATCGAGCTTCTTAAGCTGCGGGTTCTCTGGCCGATCCTTCCGCTGGTGATCTTCAACTATGCGCCTTCGGCCAGTATCCGGGGTCTTTGGGCCGGTCCGTTTCTCGCCGATGTCTACAACGCCGACGCGCTCCTCATCGGCGAGGTGACCCTTTTCATGGCGATCGCCATGTCTGTGGGTAGCTTCCTCTACGGCCCGCTCGACATGTTCTTCAAGACGCGCAAATGGGTTGCCTTTTGCGGCAACATCATCGCGCTTACCGCACTTGGCCTGCTTGCGCTGTTTCCCCTTTCCGGGATTCCGGCGGTCACTGTGCTTCTCGTGGTGGTCGGGCTTTGCGGAGCGAGTTACGGTCTGATGATGTCGCATGGCCGGGCGTTTGTGCCGTCCCATCTGACAGGGCGCGGCGTGACCCTTCTCAATTTCTTTTCCACCGGAGGCGTTGGCGTGATGCAATTCGCGACAGGAGGTGTGGTTGCCGCAACGGCCGTGCCTGGCGATCCGCTTGCCAGCTACCAACCGCTGTTTCTCTTCTATTTCGTGATGCTTGGGCTCGCCCTTGCGATCTATCTCTTCTGCCGCGATGCGCCGCCTGAGGTGCAGGCAAGACATCGGGATTGAGGCGGGCAGCAACACCGTCCGCCTGTCCATCCGGTGGTGGAGGTCAGCCCTTGTGCGGCCCGTGTTCAGCCCTTGTGGGGCCCGTGTTTTCTGCGCGGTCCCGCGGTCCTCTTCTTCCAGCCCGTCACCTGATTCATCATGAAGAAGACGATGGGGCTGGGAAACAGGCGCAATGCCTTCAGGGGCCACACCAGCCGACGCGGGAAGGCAATCTCGTAGCCGCCCTTCGAAAGACCGTTTGCAATACGATCCGCCGCCTCACTCGCCGTCAGGAGCGCGGGCTTGCGGAAAGGTGTCTTCTCGGTCAGCGGCGTGGCCACAAAGCCCGGATTGATGATCTGGCAGCGAATATTGATCTTCTCGAGATCGAAACGCAGCCCTTCCACCAGATTGTTGAGCGCTGCCTTGGTGGAACCATAGGCCGCTGCCGACGGCATGCCGAAGAAGGCGGTCACCGATCCCATGACGGCAATATGCCCGAAGCCGCGCTCGCGCATGCGGTCGGAAACCGGGATGAGGCCGTTCAGTGTCCCGAATACATTGACATCGTAGCTGCGACGGAAATTGGCGGTTTCCATGCGGTCGCCGCGCACGGGAAGATAAAGCCCCGCATTGAACACGGCGAGGGCTATGGGGCCGAGGGTCTTTTCAATAAGCGCCACGGTTTTCTCCATTCCCGCCTCGTTCATCACGTCGCAGGGAAAGGTGAATATCCGGCCCTTCAGGTGACGTGCTTCCTCGGTGATCGAGGCGAGATTGTCTTCCGCGCGCGCGGTTGCCGCCACCGTGTAGCCCTTGTGGGCAAGATTGAGGGCGAGCGCACGTCCGATACCGGTGCTGGCGCCGGTGATCCAGGCAATTCCGTCTTTCGGATCGGCTCGGTAGAGCGCCATCGTTCCCCCTTGTCGTCGGCCAGACTTAACCCTCGCCGCAGTAGTTGAAAAGGCGGTGGAGTTCACTTCGCACGGGAAAAGACGCTGTGCCACGGGGAAAAGACTTTGGGGGCGAAAATGCGCGGGAAACGGCTTGCGTGGAAATTTGCTTGCCGGGCAGGTCTTTCAGGATGCTGGCTTTGCGTGTTGAAGCCGTTTGGCGCAAAATCCCACCTTGCCAGTTCCGGGCGGGCTTCTTACCCTCCGTCAAAATCATATGAGGTCGCCATGAAGAACTCCGTCGTAGACGCCATCGGAAACACACCGCTGATCCGCCTGGGGCGGGCATCCGAGGAGACGGGATGCGAAATCTTCGGCAAGGCCGAATTCATGAACCCCGGCCAATCGGTGAAGGACAGGGCGGGCCTCTTCATCATCCGGGATGCTGAAAAACGCGGTCTGCTGCGGCCTGGCGGTGTCATTGTCGAGGGAACGGCTGGCAATACCGGTATCGGGCTGACGCTCGTGGCCAAGGCTCTCGGTTACCGTACGGTCATCGTTATTCCCGAAACGCAGAGCCAGGAGAAGAAAGATGCCCTTCGCCTCCTGGGGGCAGAGCTGATCGAGGTGCCTGCGGTGCCTTACAAGAACCCGAACAATTATGTGAAGGTATCCGGACGGCTGGCCGAGCAGTTGGCCAGGACCGAATCGAACGGTGCGATCTGGGCCAATCAGTTCGACAATGTCGCCAACCGCAACGGCCATGTGAACACGACGGCGGCCGAAATCTTCGAACAGACGGGCGGCAAGGTGGACGGTTTCGTCTCGGCCGTTGGCACGGGGGGCACGCTTGCCGGCGTTGCCGAAGGGTTGCGCAGCCGCGCCAGTGGCGTGAAGATTGCTCTCGCCGACCCGATGGGGGCTGCCCTCTACAGCTATTATACGAGCGGCGACCTCAAATCGGAGGGCAGTTCCATCACCGAGGGTATCGGGCAGGGGCGCATCACCGCCAATCTCGATGGCTTCACACCCGATTTTTCCTATCAGATACCCGATGAGGAGGCGTTGCCGATCATCTTCGATCTGGTGCAGGAGGAGGGGCTTTGCCTTGGCGGCTCCACCGGCATCAACATTGCCGGCGCCATCCGCCTTGCCCGTGAACTGGGGCCGGGACACCGCATCGTCACGGTGCTCTGCGACCATGGCACACGTTACCAGTCGAAGCTCTTCAATCCTGCATTTCTGCGCGGCAAAAGCCTGCCGACGCCGGATTGGCTCGAACAAACGCCACAGATCGACGTTCCTTTCGAAGAGGTTGCATGATGGGCGAGACAACCGAGACGCTCTTTCGCGAGGATGCTTATTTACGCGAGGCAGAAGCAACCGTCTCAGACATCAACGACCGGGGCGGCATACTGCTCGACCGCACGATCTTCTACGCGACGTCGGGCGGCCAGCCCGGCGATACCGGACGGCTGATCCGCTCTGACGGCGCGACCGTGGAAATCGCGGCGACCGTGACCGGCGAGACCAAGGACGAGATCATCCATGTTCCCGCCGCCGGACAGGCGTTGCCGGAAGCCGGTGAGAAAGTGCGTCTTGAAATCGACTGGGAACGCCGGCTGAAACTCATGCGCATGCACACGGCCTGCCATCTCCTCAGCGTGATATGTCCCTGTCCCATTACCGGAGCTTCAGTGGGGGAGGAGGATTCCCGCGTGGATTTCGACCTGCCGGACGCGGGTTTCACCAAAGAAGACGTCACGGCGAAACTGATGGAGCTGGTTAAGGCCGACCATCCCGTATCCATTCGCTGGATCAGCGATGAGGAACTCGCCGCCAATCCGGGACTGATCAAATCCAAGAATGTGCGTCCGCCGACCGGAGGCGGCAGAATCCGGCTTGTGTGCATCGGAGACAATGATAGCGTCGACAGCCAGCCCTGCGGGGGTACCCATGTGGCGCGCACCGGTCAGGTGGGAGAAATCCACATCGGGAAAATCGAGAAGAAGGGGCGTGAAAACCGCCGCTTCCGCATTCGTTTCGGCCCCATGCCGGCCGTTTGAGAGGGACCATGAGCGAGACGAGCCGCTTTACCGTTTCCGCCGAGTGGCTGGAAAGGCATCTGGAAGATCCCGGCCTGTGCGTGGTCGATGCTTCCTGGTATCTGCCGGCGCAGGGCCGCAATGCGCGCGCTGAATACGAGGCCGCGCACATCCCGCGCGCCGTATTCTTCGATCAGGATGTGGTGGTGGCGCGGAATGCGACGCTGCCGCACACATTGCCTGATGCGCACACCTTCGAACGGCATGCGAGCGCCATGGGAATCACACGGGACGACACGATTGTCGTCTATGACGGGCCTGGCTTCTTTTCGGCGCCGCGCGTGTGGTGGATGTTTCGTATCATGGGCGCGCAAAAGGTCTATGTGCTGGAGGGCGGCATCGATGGATGGCGTGCCGAGGGGCGTATCGTCACCAGCGAACCCACAAGGGTCGCGGCGAGCGTCTTCGACGCCAGGCTCGATCACGGCCGGGTGGTCGATCTCGATGAGATGCGGGCCGTGGTGGCGGATGGTGGCGGGCAGGTGGCAGATGCCCGCTCGCCGGGGCGCTTTTCCGGCGCCGAACCCGAGCCGCGGGAGGGGGTGCGTTCGGGGCATATGCCCGGCGCGCGCAACGTTCCCGCCTCCATACTGTCACGCGATGGAAAGCTCCTGCCGCCGGCGGAACTGCGCGCGATTTTCCAGAAGGCCGGAATCGACCTCAACAAGCCCGTTGTCACATCCTGCGGCTCCGGGGTTACGGCGGCTGTCATCACGCTGGCCCTGGAAACCCTCGGGCATACCGACAACCGGCTTTATGATGGCTCCTGGACGGAATGGGGCGGGCACGCAGACACGCCGGTCGAGACGGACGTCTGACCAAGCTGAAGGCCAGGCAACGAGCCGTTCATCGGCAATTCAGGGCGCGCAGGGAAATATGTCGACATATTGGTTATGTCCTGAAAGGAACACTCGATGCTGAACCGCCGTCAGATGCTTGGTGCCGCCATTGCCGCCTGTCTCTTGCCGGGCGCGGCCATGGCGCAGTCCTCCATGCCTTCCGCTTCACAGATCCAGCGTCGGCTGGAAGTGGCGCCCACCCAAAGGGTGCGCCCGCAGGATCGCGTCACCGTTCAGGAACTCAAGCGCCGGCCCGACCTGCGCCGCCGCGCTCCCTCCATCGATATCCAGGCGATCAATTTCGAGTTTGATTCCGCGGAGGTGCCGCGTTCGCAGTACCGCAAGGTCGCTCAGATCGCGGATGCACTGAAGCAGTTGCGTCGCCGCCGTCCCGGCACCGTGGTTCTGCTCGAGGGTCATACCGACGCGGTCGGGTCCTTCGGTTATAACCAGCGCCTGTCGGAACAACGCGCCGCCTCGCTCAGGCGCACCCTCGTGCGCCAGTTCGGCGTTCCTGCGCGCATGATGGAAACGGTTGGCTATGGCGAGGAATTCCTGCTTGTGCCGACCCAGAACGAAAACTGGCGCAACCGCCGCGTGACCCTGCGCCGGATCGACGATTTCATCCGCTAGCGCCTGTGGCCGGGAAAATTGCCCGGCCTTGTCTGAAACGAAAAATGCCCGCCGTTTCCGGCGGGCAGGTTCGGGAGGAAAGCAGGGGCGAAGCTCAGGCCGCGATGACGGCCTGCGGCTCAGCCATCTCATACCCAAGCGCCTCGGCCACGGCGCGGTTGGTGATGCGGCCCTTGTGCACATTGAGGCCATTGCGCAGATTGGCGTCGTCGATCAGCGCTTTCAGGCCCTGGTCGGCAAGCTGAAGACCGTGATGCAGTGTTGCGTTGTTCAGAGCATGTGCCGAGGTGACCGGAACCGCGCCCGGCATGTTCGCCACGCAATAATGGATGATGCCATCGACCTCGTAGGTCGGGTCGGAATGGGTCGTGGCGTGGGATGTTTCGAAACAGCCGCCCTGGTCGATGGCAACATCCACCAGAACCGCTCCCTGCTTCATGCCGGAGAGCATTTCGCGGGTCACGAGCTTCGGCGCCGCAGCGCCCGGAATAAGCACGGCGCCCACCACGACATCAGCGGAGAAACATTCCTCTTCCAACGCTTCCACGGTGGAGTAACGGGTGTGGACACGGCCGTTGAAGATGTCGTCGAGCTGACGCAGGCGCGGGATGGAGCGGTCAAGGATCGTCACATCGGCGCCCAGACCCACGGCCATCTTGGCTGCGTTGAGGCCCACGACACCGCCGCCGATCACCGTCACCTTGCCGGGAAGAACACCGGGCACGCCACCCAGAAGAACGCCCCGGCCGCCATTGGCCTTCTGGAGCGCGGTGGCGCCGGCCTGAATGGCGAGGCGGCCAGCCACCTCCGACATGGGGGCGAGGAGAGGCAGGCCCCCGCGTCCGTCCGTGACGGTTTCGTAGGCGATCGCAGTCACGCCCGAATCAATCAGGCCGCGCGTCTGGTCCGGATCCGGAGCGAGATGGAGATAGGTGTAGAGAATCTGGCCTTCGCGAAGCTGAACCCATTCGGAGGGCTGGGGTTCCTTGACCTTCACGATCATGTCGGACTTGGCGAAAACCTCGGCCGCGGTCTTTGCGATGCCCGCTCCTGCTGCGCGGTAGGCATTGTCGTCCGCACCAATACCTGCGCCAGCACCGGCCTCCACCAGCACGTCGTGGCCATGGGCCACATATTCACGAACAGCGCCGGGGGTAAGGCCGACGCGATATTCATGGTTTTTGATTTCTTTCGGGCAGCCGACGCGCATTGTGTTTCTCCTCCGGGGATTGTGCAGCCTTTGATCTGGCATAAGGCATGAGACCACAAAAAGCGCCGAAGGTCCTTGCGAACACATTTGCAGAGTGAGGCGAAATTCGATACTTTTTGCAAGATACCAAAATTTTTCAGGAGGAAATTCGAACAATGGCTCTGGATAGGATTGATATCGCCATTTTGGATGCCCTCCAGCAGGATGGGCGCATGTCCAATTCCACCCTGGCGGAGAAGGTCGGTCTGTCGCAATCGGCCTGTTCGCGCCGTCTCGACAATCTCGAAAAGAGCGGCGTTATCAAAGGCTACCACGCCGAGCTCTCGAATGTCGCCCTCGGTCACTCGATGACGGTGATTGTGCACATCTCACTGTCGGGCCAGTTCGAGCGCACCTTGAGCGAGTTCGAGGCGGCTGTGAAACGCTGCCCCAATGTTTTGTCCTGCCACCTCATGTCGGGCGAGTACGATTATATATTGAGGATCGCGGCAAAAGACCTGCAGGACTACGAGCGAATCCACAAGGAGTGGCTGACAGGCATGCCCCATGTGATCCGCATCAATTCCGCCTTTGCGCTGCGCGAGGTGATCGACCGCACCGCGGTGGGGCTGAAGCCGGATCTGGGCTGAAGGCGGATGCGTTTGAAAACGTCATCGAAGCGTCATCAGATTCTGCTGGAAGTCGGTGCGCAACAGCGCAATCATCCGGTTTTGCCATAGGAGAGACGGGCATGGATCATGGACTTTCGCACATGTCGAGACGTTCCTTTCTGGCGAGATCGGCGGTTCTGGCAGGATCGGCGGCGGCCGGGTCTCTGGTGCTGATGCACCCCTTTTCGGCGCGAGCGGCCGGCAACCAGGCGCATCTGCGGATCATGGAGACCACGGACCTGCATGTCCACGTGTTCCCCTACGATTACTATGCGGACAAGCCCAATGACACGATGGGGCTTGCCCGAACCGCCTCCATCATCGATGCGATCCGCGCGGAGGCCACGAATTCCATCCTGGTCGACAATGGCGACTTCCTGCAAGGCAACCCGATGGGGGACTATATCGCCTATGAGCGGGGCATGCGCGAGGGGGACCTGCATCCGGTCATCAAGGGCATGAACGTGCTCGGTTATGATTGCTCGACGCTGGGGAACCACGAATTCAACTACGGGCTCGATTTCCTGTTCAAGGTGCTGTCGGGCGCGAACTTTCCCTTTGTCTGCGCCAATCTGACCAAGGGAACGCTGGCAGCGAACGGCCGCGATGACGATCTTTTCCTGAAACCCTATGTGATCCTCGAGCGCAAGGTGAAAGACGGCAACGGGGAAGAACACCCCTTGCGCATCGGCCTCATCGGCTTCGTGCCGCCGCAGGTCATGAACTGGGATTCCAAGCACCTGACCGGCAAGGCCATGACGCGCGACATCGTGCGGGCGGCGCAAGCCTGGGTGCCGCAGATGAAGGAAGAGGGGGCGGACCTGATCGTCGCGCTTTCCCATTCGGGAATGGGGTCGATGCAGTATGCCGAAAACCTGGAAAACGCCTCGCTGCTTCTGGCTGGCGTCGATGGCATCGACGCCATTGTCACCGGTCACAGCCATCTGGATTTTCCGGGGCCGAAATTCGACGGGTTGGAAGGTCTCGACAACGTGAAAGGCACCATCAACGGCAAGCCGGGCGTGATGGGCGGTTTCTGGGGCTCCCATCTGGGCCTGATCGACCTTCTTCTGGAACGCGAGGGAAACAGCTGGCGGATCGTGGGCTCCACCTCGGAGGCACGGCCGATTTTCAAGCGCGTGGAGCGCAAGACGGAACCGCTCGTTCAAAGCAAGCCGGAGGTGGAGGACGCCGTCCGCGAGGATCACGCGGCGACGCTCAAATATGTGCGCACCGCCGTGGGCAAGACCTCTGCGCCGCTCTATTCCTATTTTGCGCTGGTTGCCGACGATCCCTCCGTCCAGATCGTGAGCCAGGCGCAAGTCTGGTACATCACCGACATGCTGAAGGAGGGCCCATACAAGGACCTGCCTGTTCTTTCGGCAGCAGCCCCCTTCAAGGCGGGCGGTCGTGGCGGTCCGGACTATTACACGGATGTCGCTGCCGGCGACGTGGCGATCAAGAATGTCGCCGATCTCTATCTTTATCCCAACACGGTCCAGGCGGTGCTCGTCACCGGTGCGGATGTTAAGGAATGGCTGGAGATGTCGGCGGGCATCTTCAACAGGGTGGAGCCGGGCAAGGCCGACCAACCCCTGCTCGACGCGTCCTTCCCATCTTATAATTTCGATGTGATCGACGGGGTGACATATGCGATCGACCTTTCGCAACCCGCCAGATACTCACCGAAGGGCGACCTGCTCAATGCGGATGCAAGCCGCATCGTCGATCTCGCCTTCAACGGTGCTCCCGTCGATCCTGCACAGGAATTCGTGGTGGCCACCAACAATTATCGTGGCGGCGGCGGCGGCAATTTTCCGGGCATCGGACCGGACAAGGTGATCTTCGCCGCGCCTGACACCAATCGCGATGTGATCGTGCGCTATATCGTCGAACAGGGGACGATCAATCCCTCGGCGGATGCCAACTGGCGTTTCAAGCCGCTGCCGGGAACCTCGGTGCTGTTTGAAACGGGTCCGAGGGCGGCGCGTTTCGCGAAGGATGTGAAGGGCGTTTCCATCGAAGCGGCAGGTGAAGGGCAGGAGGGCTTCGCGCTTTATCGCATCGCGCTTTGAGAATGCCGTTCCTTGCCATGGGTCGGGCCGCTTGCCCGGCCTTTTTCTTTTGGAAACAATTGGGTATGGAGGATTGCGGATATCTTGAATCGACTGCGCGACGGTGGGGCGCATTGACATAGCAAGCATCGGAGAGCGATCTGCCGATGCTCACATTCGGAGACTTGCCATGATTCGCCACATCGTTTTCTTCAGCGCCAGGGACAAGGCCGATGTCGGGCGCATTGCCGAAAAGCTCGGGAAGCTGGGTGAAATCCCCCATTCCGACTTTTTCGAGATCGGGATCAACACGAAGGTCGACCAGATCGGGACGGAAGTGGACGTGATCGTCTATGGCGAGTTTCGCGACGAGGCCGCGCTTGCCGCCTACAAGGCACATCCCACCTATGACGCCTGCACGTCCGAGGTCCGGCCTCTGCGCGAGATGCGCTATGCGGCCGATTTCGTATCGCGTGCCTGAGCCCGCTTTCCCTCAGTCCGATTTCAGGTTCTTGTAGTCCGACAAGGCATGGTCCCTTGCCGTGGCGTGGTCGACCATCGGCTCGGGATAGGTCTTGCCAAGGGTGATGCCGGCCTTCTTCAACGCTTCGCCCTTGGCCTTCCATGGTTTGTGGATGTCCCTGGAAGACAGGCCTTCCAGTTCGGGAACGTAGCGCCGGACATAGTCGCCTTCGGAATCGAATTTTTCGCCCTGGAGTACAGGGTTGAAGATGCGGAAATAGGGAGCGGCATCGGCGCCCGAACCTGCCACCCATTGCCAGTTGGCGGGGTTGCTCGCTGGGTCCGCGTCGACCAGCGTGTCCCAGAACCATCGTTCGCCCTCGCGCCAGTCCAGTCTCAGATCCTTCACGAGAAAGGATGCAACGATCATGCGGGCGCGGTTGTGCATCCAGCCGGTCTGCCAAAGCTGGCGCATGGCTGCATCGACGACCGGATAACCCGTTCTTCCCCTCTGCCAGTCCTGCGAAGCCTTATCGTCTCTGTTCCAGGGGAAGGCATCGAAAACGCTGTTGAAGTTTATCGTTGCAAGCTGCGGGTTGTGGAACAGGAGATGCCAGCAGAATTCCCGCCAGCCAAGCTCCTTGCGGAAGGTTTGCAGGTCGCCCGGCGTCAGGTCGTTGCAGCGCTCGAGATGCTGCCAGATTTGATAGGGGGTGATTTCGCCATGGGCGAGATGCGGCGAAAGGCCTGATGTCGCCTCGCTCGCCATGTTGTCGCGCAGCCTCTCATAGCCCTTGCCGCCGCCGTCGAGAAAGGCTTCGAGACGCTCATGCGCGCCGGTTTCGCCGGGCGTCCAGGCCTCGCGCAAACCGCCTGCCCAGTCCGGCCTGGTTGGCAAAAGCTGCCAGTCGTCGAGCGTGTCGCCCTTTACGTCGCCTTTGAAGCCGGAGAGCTTTTCGGGAATATCGGCCGGATGACGCGGCACAAGCCCGGCGGATACGGCCCGCCAGAAGGGTGTGAAGACGCGATAAAAGCCACCCGAGCCGGTTTTGACACGCCAGGGTTCGTGCAGGAGTTGGCCGGGGAAGCTCTCGGCAGCGATGCCGTGCTCCTTGAGGGCAGCCTTCATCCTTTTGTCGGCGTCGATGGCTGCGGGCTCGTAGCGGCGGTTCCAGAAGACCGCAGCCGCACCGGTTTCCCGCACGAGGGCCATCGCCGTTTCGGCCATTCTGCCCCGTCGCAGGACGAGATTTGCGCCCAAATCCGACAGACGATCGGCAAGGTCGCGAAGGGAATGATGAAGCCACCAACGGCGCGCGCCGCCAAGGGCGCGCATGCCTTCGCTTTCCTCGTCGAGTATGAAGGCGATAACCACCGGTCGGCCGCAATCCGATGCGGCAGACAGGGCGAGATTGTCTGCGAGCCTCAGATCGTGACGAAACAGCACGAGTGCCGGCGCATCGACGTCATTGTGGTTTGTCATGGGATTGTGCCGGAGTGGGCGTTCAATCGTCGTTGGCGGCGTTGAGTTCCTCGGGACGCCGGCCCTCGTCGCCGTCATCTTGCGGCTGGGCGAAACCCCGTTCGATCAACCAACTGCGTAAGATGCCTTCGGCGGCCTCTGTGCGGGACTGGCCATGCCCTTCGCTCGCGATGAAGCGATCAAGGGCGGTGACGATGCCCGATTTGACCGTCAGGGTGATTTTCTGTTCGCCGGCTTGGATCTTGTCGTTCATGGTTCCTGCCTTTTTGAAACAGCTTACAGCCGTCGCGTTGCCCGGCAAAGCCGGTGGCTTTGAGGCAGGTTCCGCCGCAGGGGCTAGATCAGCTGCCGTTCGAAAATCCTGCGCCGCATGGCGTAATAGGGAACGGGGCTGCCGGGCGTTAGTTCCGGGTCCTCACGCAGCCGTTTGTCGAGATCGTCCAGAATGGTGCGGGTGATGAGCGGAACCTCGGTTTCCTTGGCATCGGCAATGGGAAGCCAGACGAGCTCTTCGAGCTCATTGGTGGGGCCGCCTTCGGGCAGTTCCAGCGCCACCTGGTCGCGCCAGATGGCGAGGAAACGCGTGTCGAAGCGGCGGATGCGGCCGGGCGGGGTGACCGCGCGGGCGATAAAGCGAAGATCGGCGAGCGAAGGCCGGATACCGTGTTCGGCAAAGCCCTGCCAGTCTTTCGAGCTGGTGGAGAAGGGGCCTTTTTCACCGATCAGCAGGCCGGCCTCCTCATAGGTCTCACGGACCGCCGACATGGCAATGGCGCGCGCACGCGCGGCACTTGTCCGCGCGCCGCTGCCGATCAGTCTCTTTTCCTCGTCCGGGTGCAGGCCGTGGGCGACCGGGATGCGGGCATCGGCGGCATCCGTGCGGCCACCGGGAAAGACGAAGCGGCCCGGCATGAACGCATGCCTGCTGTGCCGCCGGCCCATCAGAACGCGTACCACATCGCCAGAGCGGTCGAGCAGCATCAGGGTGGCCGAATCGCGCGGGCGCATCGGCTTGCCGCCAAGGGCGAAATCCTTCGCTTCGGCCTTGTCGAGCGCTGCCCTGTCCAGGCCATCCATTCGCGTGGGGGTGTCCGACACGGGCGCCCTCCGGCCTAGAGCTGTTCGGGATGGGTTTCGAAACTATCGGTCTCGTCGCCGAAACCGTGCATGTAATATGCCCATTGCAGGCCGACGATGGAGCCTTTGATTGGGCCGATCAGGGCCAATGACATGATCAGCGTGATGGGCACCCAGATCGACAGATGCACCCAGCCCGGCCAGTCGGTCATCGCTTCCATGCCCATGAATGCGCCGACGACGATGTGGCCGACGATCAAAATAACGAGATAGGCGGGCAAATCGTCGGCGCGATGATGATGCAGTTCTTCACCGCAAACCGCGCAACGGTCCTCCACCTTCAGGTAGGACCGGAAGAGCTTTCCTTCGCCGCAATGGGGGCAGCGCCCGAAAAATCCCCGCTTCATGGCCTCATAGGCCGAGCGAGCAGGCTTCTTCTTAACGTTCGCACCGCCGAAAAGCTGTTCTTCCGCCATTATCGTCTCCTGCTCTGGGAGGCACGGTTGCGCGTGCTCTTGCCGCGATCGCGTCCGCCCTTTGCCTTGTGGAACGACTTCATGGTGCCGGGAAGCCGCTCGGGTTCGCTCAACATTTCAAAGCGCATGGCTCCTGCCAGGGGCGCAACCTCCACCAGCCGCACGGACACCGTATCACCCAGCTGGAACCCTTTTCCGCTCCGCTCGCCGATCAGAGCATGCCGAGCCTCGTCGTAGATATAATAATCATCTCCGAGCGTGGAAACCGGGATAAAGCCATCAGCGCCGTAATCGGGCAATTGGACAAAAAGACCCGCTCGGGCGACACCGGAAATGCTGGCCTCGAATTCCTCGCCGATGCGGCTCGACAGGTGTTCGGCGATGAGCCGATCGACCGTGTCGCGTTCGGCGGCCATGGCCCGCCGCTCCGTCGTGGATATAAGGGCGGCCACCTCTTCGAGGCGTGCTTCCTCGTCGGGCGTGATGCCATCCTTGCCGAAGCCGAGCGCGGATATGAGCGCCCGGTGCACGATCAGGTCCGCATAGCGGCGGATCGGCGAGGTGAAGTGGGCATAGCGACGAAGATTGAGACCGAAATGCCCCAGATTCTCGGGTGCGTATACCGCCTGGCTCTGCGAGCGCAGCACCACCTCGTTTACCAACTGCTCGTGCTCTGTGCCACGTACGCGGGCAAGAATGGCGTTGAACTGGGCGGGGCGAAGCTGGGCGCCACGGGCAAGCGATATCTCGAAAGTGCGCAGAAATTCGCGCAGCGCTTCCTGCTTGGCAAGGGAGGGGACGTCGTGCACCCGGTAGACCAGCGGTTGGCGCTTTGCCTCCAAAGTCTCCGCCGCTGCCACATTGGCCTGCACCATGAATTCCTCGATCAGCTTGTGGGCGTCGAGGCGGGGGGG